>Ga0326727_10000266_pt1 | contig 220211 bp, 182 predicted proteins | sample MB2enrmetagenome_FD_207643 | JGI IMG/M metagenome (GOLD analysis project Ga0326727, IMG submission 207643) | Lab enriched peat soil microbial communities from McLean, Ithaca, NY, United States - MB29MY | ecosystem: Environmental > Terrestrial > Soil > Wetlands > Peat | place: USA: New York... | reverse complement strand
TGAGCGACGCCGAGGCGCAGGCGTACTACAACGCGCACCTGGCGCAGTACAAGACAGAGGAGCAGGTGAAGACGCGGCACATCCTGATCGCGGCGAAGGCTGGGGCGGACGCGGCGACCGATGCGGCAGCCAAGGCGAAGGCGCAGGACGTGCTGAAGCAGTTGCAGGCAGGCGGGAAGTTTGCGGAGCTGGCGAAGAAGTACTCGGATGATCCGGGGAGCAAGGACAACGGGGGCGAGCTGGTGCTGATGCCGACGGCGAGCCTTGATCCGGCGTACGCGAAGGCGGCGATGGCGCTGAATCCGGGGCAGACGTCGGGGCTGGTGCGGTCGGCGTTCGGATACCACATCATCCAGACCGAGCAGAAGCAGGCGGCGGGAGCGAAGCCGCTGAGCGAGGTGAAGGAGACGATCGTGAAGGCGATCGCGCAGGAGAAGCAGGGCTCGGCGTTGCAATCGTATGGGACCCAGCTTGCGGCCGAGGCGAAGAAGGATGGGCTGGAGAAGATGGCGGCGGCGCATGGACTGAAGGCGGTGACGACCGATTATCTGGCGAAGAACGCGATCATCGGGGGCGTGTCGGACGGCACGCTGATGCTGAGCACGGCGTTCACGACGGAGAAGGGCGCGGCGCCACAGGCGATCTCCACCGGCGACGGCACTGCGGTGTTTACGGTGCTGGATGTGAAGGCGGCGCACGCACCGGAGTTTGCGGAGTATAAAACGCATGTGCTGGACGACTACCGCGACCAGAAGGCGCCGGAGCTGCTGCAGGCCGAGACCACCAAACTGGACGCGCGGGCCAAGGAGCTGAACGACCTGAAGAAGGCGGCGGCGGAGATGAAGCTGCCGGTGAAGACAAGCGGACTGGTGGGCGAGGACGGGCAAGTGACCGACCTGGGCGCGATGAGCGGGCCGGGAGCGGCGGCGTTTAAGCTGGCCAAGGGCGGGATCTCGGACGCGATCAACGCAGGACAGACCGGCGTGGTGCTGCAGGTGACCGACAAGCAGGAGCCCACGGCGGAGGAGACGGCGAAGAACTTCGATGCGACGCGGGAGCAGTTGCTGAGCCAGCAGCGGGAGGAGATCTTCAACATATTCATGGGAACGCTGACCGAAAGGTACGAGCAGGGCGGCGGAGTGCGGCTTAGCAAGCAGGCGGCGGCCCCGGCAGGACCTTTGACGGGCAAGTAGAGATGAGGAACGAGGGGCCTGCTTCCCGCCCGGTGTGTGGTTTGGCGCTGGGTAGGGAGCAGGCTTTTTTTGCTGGTTGCTGGTTGCTGATTGTCAGGTTGAAAGACAGAGACCTGCTGAAGGGTGAGGGATGAATCGGGAGCGGATGAGCGGCGTTCTGCTGCATGTGACGAGCCTGCCGTCGCGGGGCGGCGTGGGAGACTTTGGGCCGGCGGCGTACGCGTTTGTGGACTTTCTGGCGGCGGCGAAGCAGCGGCTGTGGCAGGTGTTGCCGCTGAACCCGCCGGGGTATGGAAGTTCGCCCTACTCTGCGCTGTCGGCGTTCGCGGGCAATCCGGCGCTGATCAGCGTGGAGCGGCTGGCGGAGGAGGGATGGATTGCGAAGGAGCGCGTGGAGGAGTGGGCGCGGATGGATGGGGCTGCTTCATTAAAGGCGGCGGGACTGGTGGCAGCGGCGGGACGCAAACAGCCGCTGATCGAAGAGGCGGCGGGGAACTTTCTGGACCGCGCGAACGACGAGGCGCGGGCGCGGTTCCAGAATTTCTGCCAGGAGAACATGAGCTGGCTGCCCGAGTATGCGAGCTTCAACGTGCTGCGGCGCAGGTTCGGCGATGTGGGCTGGAACCAGTGGCCGGAGGAGTACGCGCTGCGCAAGCACGACGCGCTGGCGGCGCTGCTGACCGAGCAGGGGCGCGCGCTGGCGGTGGAGCAGGCGGTCCAGTTCTTCTTCGACGAGCAGTGGCGCGCGCTGCGAAGCTACTGTGCGGAGCGGAAGATACAAATCCTGGGCGATGTGGCGATCTTTGTGAACTACGACAGCGCGGAGGTGTGGACGCACCCGGAGCTGTTCGAGCTGGACGAGAAGGGCGGGATGGTGCGGGTGTCGGGCGTGCCGCCGGATTACTACTCGGCGACGGGGCAGCGGTGGGGCAATCCGCTGTACCGGTGGGGGGAGATGAAGGAGCGGGGGTTCGACTGGTGGGTGGCGCGGGTGCGGCGGTCGCTGGCGCTGTACGACATGGTGCGGCTGGACCACTTTCGCGGCTTCGAGGCGTACTGGTCGATTGCGGCCCAGGAGAAGACGGCGGCCAAGGGGCAGTGGGTGAAGGCGCCGGGGCTGGAGCTGTTCGAACGGCTGAAGGAGGTGTTCGGCGAGCTGCCGTTCATCGCCGAAGACCTGGGGCTGATTACGCCGGAGGTGGTGGAGTTGCGCGAGCGGTTTGGAATGCCGGGGATGCGGGTGCTACAGTTTGGATTTTCGGACCGCGGCGCGCATATCTATCTGCCGCATGAATATGTGCCGAATACGGTTGCCTATACGGGGACGCACGACAACGACACCACGCTGGGATGGTGGAAGGACGGGGCGACGGCGGAGGAGCGCGCGCACGCGCAGCTCTACTTGCAGCCGATCCGGCAGGACGAGGAGATTGTGGGCGCGATGATGCGTGCGGCGGCGCGGTCGGTGGCGAAGTTGTGCATCTTTCCGATGCAGGACATCCTGCGGCTGGGCAGCGAGGCGCGCATGAATACTCCGGCGAACCGGCTGGGGAACTGGGGCTGGCGATATAAGGCGGGCGCGCTGAAGCCGGAGATTGCCAAGGAGCTTGCGGAGTTGATGGAGCTGACCGACCGGGATGGGATGGAGGCGGAGAAGGAAAAGCCTAACACGGACTGACACCGATGAAACCGATCAAGAACAAACAACAGTTAAGAGCAAAAACTAATACGGATTAAGAACAGACAACGGCAAAGGCGGAGTTCTGTGGGAGAAAGGTTCGGGCGGTTGTGGCGGGGCGAGATTCATCGGGGTCCTTCGACTGCGCGCTGCGCGCTTCGCTCAGGATGACGACAAAAAACAAGCAACCGCAGGTCCTTCGACTTCGCACGTCGCAGAGTGCGCGACGTGCTTCGCTCAGGATGACATACAAAAGATACAAATACGGGGGTCCTTCGCTACGCTCAGGATGACGGGGTTTTATTCGGGCGCGGTAGACTGGTGGGAGCGAAGTTCAAATGACAGGAGCGACGATGCCTCTCTCTGGCGAAGCAATACGGACGATGAATTATGTGGACGATATTTCGGTGACGCTGCGGCGGATCCTGACGGTGCTGCCGTCGCTGACGGACGAGGAGCGGCAGCGCGTGGCGGAGCACATCAAGGGCGCGGAGCCGAGCTACGAGACCGTGGTGCAGGCTGTGCAAGCGAAGAAGTGAAGGAGCGTGGCCCAATTCCCACCCATCGCGATGAAGCTGCGATGAATGGGGCACCCGGCGGCGGCGGGGATGGTGCGCAGACGGCGATTCGCACGGTGGCGGTGATCGGAGCGGGGCGCGTGGGGCGGAGCTTCGCGCTGGCCTCGGCGGCGGCGGGCTTCGACGTGGTGCTGGAGGACGTGATGCCGGCGCGGCTGCGGCGGGCGCAGGAGGAGTACTGTGATCTGGCGGCAGAGAACGCGGGGGCGCGCGGAAGGCTTCGGGTTGCGGCGACGATCGAGGACGCGGTGCGGGAGGCGGACGTTGCGGTGGACTTTGTGCCGGATGAGCTGGAGTCGAAGCTGGAGATTTTTTGCCTGATCGACCGCATGGCGCCGCCGCGGACGATATTGCTGACGCCGAGTGAGGCGCAGAGCATTACGGACCTGGCGTCGTGTACCTATCGCGGAGAGCGATGCTTCGCGGTGCGCGGGGGATTTGGGGCTGCGGGGTCGGGGCCGGTGCGGCTGGTGCATCCGGCGGGCGTGGCGGCTGAGGCGATGGAGGCGGTGAGCGGGTTTCTGCGCGCGCTGGGCGGCGAGGTGCGGGTGGAGGCGGATGGGGATGCGCCGAAGCTGGTGAAGAAGCTGGGGTGAATTGGAAGAAGACGGTCGAGCTGCGCTCGATACCCACTCATCGCGATGAGACCGCGATGAATGGGGCACCCGGCCCGGGGCTGAAGCCCTTCCTTCCATAGGCCATACTTCGTGGGGCTGAAGCCCCACGCTCCCTCCGGAAGAACAGACAACGGCAATGGCAACTACGGAGATTCTGAGCTGCGCTCAGAATGACGAACAAAAGAAACAAATGCGGGGATTCTTCGCTGCGCTCAGAATGACAAACAAAAGCAGAAGCAGATTCCCTTCCCATCCCAGCGAGCAAGCTCGCCGGGGACCCCGGCTTCGGGAATGACAAACCGAAACGAACAACCGCAGGTCCTTCGACTGCGTTTGGCGCAAGAGTGCGCCAAACTCCGCTCAGGATGACGATTCGATTAGCGGCGGCTAGTCTTCGGTTTTTTTGCGGAGGGCGGTGAGCTGGGGGTGGAGGAGCTTGGCGGTGAGGGAGCGGGTGAGGGCGTCGACGGCGGACTGCTGGGCGGGAGTGAGGGCGGCGTCGGTGGCGGCGAGGCGGACGGCGGTGCGTTCGAGCTCGGATTGGCGGATGGCCTCGGCGGAGTTTTGCAGGGCGACGATGGCGGGGACGGCGTCGCGCGAACTGATGCGCTCGAGGTAGAGATCGACCTCGCGGCTGACGATCTTCTCGGCGGCGGCGGACTCTCGACCGCGGTTGGCGAGGTGTGCGGCGGCGACCTGCTGCAGGTCGTCAATGTCGTAGACGAAGCAGCCTTCGACCTGGTCCATGCGCGGATCGACGTCGCGGGGGACGGCAATGTCGATGAAGAACATGGGGCGGTTGCGGCGGCGCTCGAGGAACGACTGGCCGTGGGAGCGGTTGAAGATGGGATGCTCCGAGCCGGTGGATGTGAGGACGATGTCTGCGCGCGCGGCCTGGTCGTAGAGGAGGTCGAATGGGATGACCTCGGTGGTGCAGGCGAGGCCGGCCCCGTGGATGGCAATGGGGCCGTTGGCGAGCTGCATGGAGATCTGGCCTGCGATCTGGCCGGCGAGCTGCGCGGCGCGCTCCGGGGTGCGGTTGGCGACGAGGATGGAGGTTGCGCCCTGCTGGATGAGATGGCGCGCGGCGAGGTCGGACATCTTGCCCGCGCCGACGATGAGGACGGTCTTGCCGTGCAGGCTGCCGAAGATCTTGCGGGCGAGATCGACGGCGACGGAGGCTATCGAAACAGACGAGCTGCCGATTTGGGTCTCGGTGCGGACTCGCTTGGCCACCGCGAAGGCGCGCTGCAGGAGCGGCTCGAGCGCGGTGGAGATGGCGCCGGCCTGGCGCGCGATGGAGTAGGACTCCTTGACCTGGCCGAGGATTTGAGGCTCGCCGACGACCATGGAATCGAGCGAGCTGGCGACACGGAAGAGATGGCGGACGGCCTCGCGCTCGCGGAACTCGTAGAGGTGCGGCTCGAGGGTGGCGGCGGGGACGGCGAAGTACTCGTGCAGGAAGCGGAGAAGGTTGGGGGAACCGCCGGCGCGGGGGTGGTCCTGAATGGTGAGGAACTCGACGCGGTTGCAGGTGGAGAGGATGAGGGCCTCGCGGACGCCGGGCTGATGGGCGAGTGCGCGCGTGGCGTCGGCGAGGCGGGCCAGGGGGATGGCAAGGCGCTCGCGGACCTCGACGGGGGCGGTGGTGTGGTTGACGCCGACCAGGACGAGCGATCCCTCGGCGCGGGGATCGGCGGCGCGCGCGTTCGTGGCATCGGCTTCGGAGGCCGGGGAGACGATCGAGAGGCGTGGGGCGGTTTGGCGCTGGGTCGGTTGGCTCATGGGACCGGGAACCTATGCACGGCGGAGAACTGGTTTGCGGCCCAGACGAAGAGGACGGCCAGAAAGACGAAACTGGAGAGATAGACGGCGCGGCGGCCGCGCAGGCCGGAGGCGCGGCGGATGAAGATCATGGCGATGTAGGCCAGCCAGAGGCCGAAGGTGAGCAGGATCTTGGGGTCGCTGAAGTACTTTGCGCCGTAGTCCTGCTGCGCGATGACGGAGCCGATGAGCAGGCCGGCGGTCATGCAGGGAAGGCCGAAGAGGAGCGACTTGAGGGCGATCTGGTCGATGGTCTCGAGCGGCGTGTCCAGCGGCGAGAGCCAGCCGTGGCCGGAGGACTTGCGCTTGAGACGGCGCTCCTGAATGAGATAGAGCAGGGAGGCGAGCAGCGAGAGGAAGAGCGCGGCGTAGGCGGCAAGCAGAAGGACGATGTGGAGGAAGATCCAGCCGTTGCGGATGGGCGCGGAGAAGGTCTCCTGGCCGGGACGGAAGGCAGCGAGCATCGAGAGCATGAAGACGATGGGGAGAACGAAGATTCCCAGGGAGACGCTGCGGTAGCGCGCGTAGACCAGAAGAAAGGCAAGGGCGAGGATGAGAGCGAGGAGGGACTGAAGCTCGTGCGTCTCGACCGGGAGACGATGGTGGGCGGCGTTGAGCGTCTCGGTGAGCGAGACGAAGTGGAAGAGCGCGGCGGCGATGGTGGCGGGGATGGCGATGTGCCGCCAGCGGGGCCGATCGTAGAGGGCGGCTGGCAGGACGGCAAGGGCCGCAATGCCGTAGAGAAGAACCGCGAGTCGGAGCCAGAGAAGAGTCATGGGCCAGGTTGCAGTATACGAGGTGCGAGGTACGAGGGACGAGGTTCGAGGTGCAAGGTTCAAGATGAAAGGCAAAAGCAGAAGAAACTGCGACTTGCATTAGAGTCGGCAACACAAGGAACTGAGGATGGGATGCCAGTCGCAGCGCATAGGATTCTATGTGCGCGGACGATCCCGCTTGAGGCGAAGTTCGTGGGCGGGGCGAATGTGAACGACGGGTGCGGGGGCGAGTGCGGTATTCTGGCGATTCAGCCATGGCGAAAGAGACGACGAGCGACGCAGGCGCGCAGGCCCCGGTGATGCGGCAGTACTTTGCCGCCAAGCAGGCGCACCCCGACTGCCTGATGATGTGCCGGATCGGGGACTTCTACGAGCTGTTTTACGAGGACGCGATTGTGGCGTCGCGCGAGCTGCAACTGACCCTGACGGCGCGCGACCGGGAGAAGAAGCAGCCGATGTGCGGCGTGCCGTACCACGCGGCCGAACAGTACATCCAGAGGCTGCTGAGGAAGGGCTACCGGGTGGCTCTGTGCGACCAGATGGAAGACCCTAAGCTGACCAAGAAGATCGTGCGGCGCGAGGTGACTCGGGTGTTGACGCCGGGGACGGCGGTGGATGCGGCGCTGGGCGCGGAGCAGAGCAACTGGCTGGCCAGCGTGGTGGCGAGCGGCGGGGGGGCGGAGACGCGCGTGGGGCTGGCGCTGCTGGACCTTTCGACCGGGGAGTTTCGCGCGACGGAGTTTGCGGGAGCGGCGGCGTGGGCGCAGTTGAGCGACGAGCTGGGGCAGGCGAGGCCGGCGGAGCTGCTGGTGGCGGAGGGATTGGGAGTGCGCGGGGCTTCGAGCAGTCTACTTCCCACCCTTCACGGTGAAGCTGTGAAGGATGGGGCACCCGGTTCTGTGGGGGATGCGGCGTTCGAGGGGGTGCGGACGAGGACGGAGTTGGAGGATTGGGTCTTTACGGCGGAGTACGCCGTGCCGCTGCTGAGGAAGCAGCTTGGGGTGCTGTCGCTGGAGGGGATGGGGCTGGGCGGGCACGAGACGGCTGCGGTAGCGGCTGGGGCTCTGGTGCATTTCCTGCAAAAGACGATGCAGGGAGGGCTGGAGCACATTGATGCGATTCGGTTCTACGCGCACGATGAGGGGCTGACGCTGGATGCGGTGAGCGTGCGGAACCTGGAGCTGGTGGAACCGCTGTTCAGCGGTGAATCGGCGCAGACGACGCTGTTCCATACGTTGGACGCCTGCGCGACGCCGATGGGAAAGCGGCTGCTGCGGGCGACACTGCTGCGGCCGGCGGCGGAGCTGGGGGAGATCGGGGCGCGGCTGGACGCGGTGGGCGAGGCGGTGGGCGATCTGCGCGGGAGGGAGGGAGTGCGGCGGGCGATGAACGGGCTGCTCGACCTGGAGCGGCTGCTGGGACGGGTGGCCCTGGATGCAGCGGGGCCGCGGGAGGTGATGGCGCTGGCGGGGACGCTGGGCTGCCTGCCGGGGCTGAGGGAGGCGGTTGGAAAGTTCAAGGCGAAGCGGTGGCGGGAGCTGGGGGCGGGCAAGTCTTCCACAGAGATTTCCACAGGAGAATCCACAGGGCAATCCACAAGGTTTTGCACAGGATTTGATGCGATGGAGGACCTGCATGAGCGGATCGTGCGGACGATCGTGGAGGAGCCTCCGGTGAGCTTTGCGGAGGGGGGGGTGATCCGCGCGGGAGTGGATGCGGAGCTGGATGAGCTGCGCGAGCTAGGGCGGAGTGGGCGGCAGGCGCTGGCGGCGATCGAGGAGCGGGAGCGGCAGCGGACGGGGATTGGGAGCCTGAAGGTACGATTCAACTCTGTCTTTGGGTATTACCTGGAAGTGACTAAGGCAAATAGTAGATCTGTTCCAGATGATTACGAGCGGAAGCAGACGCTGGTGAATGCGGAGCGGTTCACGACGCCAGAGCTGAAGGAGTACGAGGCGAAGATTCTGACCGCGCAGGAGCGGTCGGGCGAGATCGAGCGGAGGATCTTTGCGGAGCTGCGGAGGCAGTTGCTGGACGCGGCGGGACGGATGCGGGAGACGGCACGGAGGGTGGCGGAGATCGACCTGCTGGCGTGTTTTGCACATCTGGCGGCACTGCGGGGATGGGTAAGGCCGGAGGTTGAGGAGTCGGGCGTACTGGAGTTTGTGGCGGGGCGGCATCCGGTGGTGGAGAGGCGGATGGAGGAGTCGGGCGGGGGAAGGTTTGTGCCGAATTCGATCTCGCTGGAGGGAGGGTTTGGGAACTCCGAAGAGAAATCCACAGGCGCGTCGATTGCGCTGATTACGGGGCCGAATATGGGGGGAAAGAGCACGTATCTGAGGCAGGCGGCGCTGCTGGTGGTGATGGCGCAGTCGGGGTGTTTTGTGCCGGCGGAGAGGATGCGGCTGGGGCTGGTGGACCGGATCTATACGCGGATTGGAGCGAGCGACAACGTTGCGCGTGGGCGGTCGACGTTCATGGTGGAGATGACGGAGACGGCTGCGATCCTGAATACAGCGACGGCGCGAAGCCTTGTACTGTTGGATGAGATGGGGCGTGGAACTGCTACTTATGATGGGCTTTCTCTGGCATGGGCTACGGTCGAGCATCTGCATGAGAAGATTGGGGCGAGGACGCTGTTTGCGACGCATTACCACGAGTTGACGCTGCTGGAGGAGCGGCTGGCGCGGCTGAAGAACCTGAGGGTGACGGCCAAGGAGACGGCGGGAGGGATCGTGTTTCTGCATACGGTGGAGGCGGGGGCGGCGAACAAGAGCTATGGGATCGAGGTGGCGAGACTGGCGGGGCTGCCGGGGGCGGTGATTGCGCGGGCGCGTGAGGTGCTGAAGCTGCATGAGCGGGCGGAGACGCAGCAGGTGGGTGCGGCGCTGGCGCGCGGAGTGGGGGAGATGGCGGCGCCGGCGATGCAGATGACGATGTTTACGCCGCTTTCGCAGAGGATTGTGGACCGGCTGGCGGAGGTGGACCTGGATGGGCTGACGCCGCGGGAGGCGCTGAACCTGCTGGCGGAGTTGCAGCGGGAGCTGGGGGCTGGATCGTGAAGGCGAAGGCGATGGTGGTGGCGGGTGTGATGAGCGGGACGTCTGCGGATGGAGTTGATGTGGCGATCTGCCGGATTGCGCCGGGGGCGCAGGAGGGGGACTGGCCGCGGGTGAGGCTGATTGGGCTGCTGGAGACGAAGTATCCCAGACTGGTGCGGGCGGCGGTTCTGCGGGTGATGGAGGGCGAGGCGCAGACTGCGGCCCAGATGAGCCGGCTGAACTGGCGGCTTGGGGATATCTATGCCGATTGTGTGGAAAAGGCGGCGGAAAAGTTTGGGGTGAGGGTGGAGTTGGTGGGATGCCACGGGCAGACGGTGCATCATGAGACGCAGGCGCGGCGGGTGCTGGGATTGGCGGTTCGGTCTACGTGGCAGATGGGCGAGGCGGCGGTGGTGGCTGAGCGGATGAGGTGCCCGGTGGTGAGCGACTTCAGGCCGGCGGATGTGGCGGCGGGCGGGGAGGGCGCGCCGCTGGTTCCGATGCTGGATTATTGCCTGTTCCGATCGAAGACGAAGCGGAGGGTGCTGCTGAATTTGGGCGGGATTGCGAATGTGACGGTGATTCCGGCGGGGGGTGGGTTGGAGGATGTGATTGCGTTCGATACGGGGCCGGGGAATATGGTGATCGACGCTGTTATGCAGCGGGAGTTTGGCAAGCCGTATGATCGCGGCGGCAAGGTTGGGCTGCGAGGCCGCTGGAACCTTGAGGTTGTCAGGACGCTGATGGCGGACAAGTACTTCCGGCGACGTCCGCCGAAGAGCTGCGGCCGCGAGGAGTTCGGCGCGGCGTATGCAGACCGGCTGATAGCGATGTGCAAGGCGGCTGGCGGGAGCGCGGTAGACACGGTGGCGACTGCGACAGAGCTTACCGCCGCGAGCGTAGTTTACGGATATCGCCGATTCGGATTCTGCATCAAACCGCTCCTTTTACTAGATAACGTTGATGTGATTGCGGCGGGTGGCGGGGTGAAGAACGGGATGCTGATGAGCCGCCTGCGCACGCATTTCCTGATGAGCGGTATCCGCATGAAGGCGGCGCAGGAGTTCGGACTGGACCCTCAGGCGAAGGAGGGAGTGGCGTTCGCGCTGCTGGCCTGGCTGACGTGGAATGGACGGGTGGGGAATGTTCCGGCGGCGACGGGAGCGAAAAGGGCGGTGGTGCTGGGGAAGGTTTCGTTCGGATGAGATATATGACGGATTGGAGGAAAGCGGTTCGCGCATTCGCGCGAATACCCCACCCTGGCGCGATGAAACCGCGCCGAGGATGGGGCACCCACAAATACGGAGATTCTGGCCTTCGGCAAGCTCAGGCCAGAATGACGACGTGTGTGGCATTGGCAATCTTGCTCGGGGCGATGAGCGGATGCCACGGAGGGGCGGGGCGGGAGGCGGGGACGGTGGTGGTGGTGTTGGAGAGCAGCCCGAACAACCTGGACCCGCGGCAGGGGACGGATGCGCAGTCGGAGCATGTGGGGGGGCTGATCTTCGACGCGCTGGTGAAAAAGGACGAGAGCTACAACCTGAGGCCGTGGCTGGCGACGAGCTGGGAGCAGCCGGACGCGCTGACGTGGGTCTTCCACCTGAGGGATGGGGTGCGGTTTCAGGATGGGAGGCCGCTGGAGGCCGAGGACGTGGCGTGGACGATCGAGAGCCTGATCGATCCGAAGCTGGCGGGGCTGATCTCGGCGAAGAGCGGAGCGTTTGCGGCGGTGGAGCGGGCGGAGGCGCGCGACCGGCTGACCGTGGTGGTGCGGATGAAGCGGCCCGACGCGGGGCTGTTGTTCAATATGAGCGATGGGCTGTTTGGGGTGGTTCCGAGGGGCGCGGGAGGCGACTTCGGACTGCATCCGGTGGGGTCAGGGCCGTTCCGGTTCGTGAGCCAGGTGCAGGACAAAGAGGTGGTGCTGGAGAGATTCGCGGGATGCTGGAGTAAGGGGTCGTTGGCAGATCCCACCCATCGCGGTGAAACTGCGATGGATGGGGCACCCAGTTCATTGGCGGGGGCACCCGGCGCGAGCAGGATTGAGCGGGTGCGGTTTGAGGTTGTGCCGGACACGATAACCAGCGCGCTGGAGCTGGAGAAGGGGTCGGCGGACGCGGCCAGCAATGTGCTGACTCCGGACATGGTGTATGCGCTGCGCGATGCGCCGGGGCTGGAGACGACGAGCGGGCCGGGATCGAATGTGTGGTACCTGAACTTCAATGTGGCGGACCCGGCGCTGCGGGACAAGCGGGTGCGGCAGGCGGTGGCGCTGGCGATGGACCGGGAGGCGATCGTTGCGGCGCTGTGGCGGGGACATGCGCGGCTGGCGGACACTCTGCTGCCGGCGGGGGAGTGGGCGGCGGCGACGGACGCGGAGATTGTGCATTATCCGCACGACCCGGCGCGGGCGGAGGAGCTGCTGGAGGAGGCTGGTTATCCGGCGGGACCGGGCGGCGTGCGGCTGCGGCTAACGTTGAAGATCAGCCTGGACGAGACGACGCGGCTGCTGGCGGCGGTGCTGCAACAGCAACTGAGGGCGGCGGGGATTGAGATGAAGATCCGGTCGGCCGAGTTTGGAACGTTTTATGCGGATGTGACGCATGGGGCGTTCCAGATGTACATCCTGAAGTGGATCGGGTCGAACGAGGACCCGGACATCTATCGCTATATGGTCTCGTCGGGGAGCTTTCCTCCGAAGGGGGCGAACCGCGGGCACTATGTGAATGCACAGGTTGACGCTCTGCTGGTGAAGGCCGCCGCGGAGAGTGGGCCGGAGGCTGAGGGCCGGCGGCTGACGGAGTATGTTGAGGTGCAACAGATTCTGGCCGAGGAGCTGCCGACGATTCCGCTGTGGTTTCCCGACAATGTGGTGGTGCACACGCGGCGGTTGCAGGGGGTGGTGTCGCGGGGCGACGGGAACTTCGATTTTTTAAGGGATGCATGGCTGACGCCGTAGGTAGAAACGGCAAATAAAGGATGCAGCAAGACAAAATTCCCGGTTGAAAATGGGTCGTAGATCGTTACTCGGCCAGCTTCATCGGGGTCCTTCGACTTCGCCTCCCGCGATGAGACTGCGGGAGGCTCCGCTCAGGATGACAACATTTATATAAATCAATCGATTAAACTTGATTTGTATGTAAATACTGCCGAAGCAGTGGCGTGGGGTCGCGCGATGGGCCGGAATCGGCAACAATAGAAGAGAGAGCTATTTGCCGGGGAGTGGGGACGGGACGGTTGAGGCGGCGACGGCGAAGGGAATTGAGGAGGATGCATTGAGAGTCAGAGGGTTGAAGGACCGGGATTTGAAGGGCGTGGAGTTGAAGGAAGAGCAGTTGAAGCCAGAGGGAGGGGACGGGCCGGCGACGGGCGCGCCGCAGACGGTGGAGGTTGGCGAAGCGGGCGCTGCACCACCCCAGCGAGCAAGCTCGCCGGGGACCTCGGTTGCACCGGTTGCGCCGGTGGATGCGGCGGCGTTGAAGGTCGAGCTGGAGCAGGTACGCGGAGAGCGCGACCAGTTGATGGACCGGCTGGCGCGGATGCAGGCGGAGTTCGAGAACACGCGGCGGCGCGAGGTGAAGGAGCGCGCGGACGCGCGGGACTACGCGGTGCAACGAGCGGTTGAGCCGTTTCTTGCGGTGATGGACAACTTCCAACTGGCGCTGAAGGCCGATGGAACGCAGGAGCAGTTGCGCGCCGGAGTGGAGCTGATCCTGAAGCAGATGGAGGAGGCGCTGAAGGGGCTGCATGTGCAGGCCGTGGAGACGGTGGGCAAGCAGTTCGACCCGCGCGTCCACGAGGCGCTGGGAAGCATTGAGACGGCGGAGTTCCCCGACCACCAGGTGATGGAGGAGATACGGCGGGGGTACAAGATTCGCGAGAAGCTGCTGCGGCCGGCGCTGGTGCGGATTGCGGCGAATTCGAAGCAGGTGGCGGAGTAGAAAGGTTGTTGGTTGCTGGGTGTTGGTTGTTAGTAAGGGCAAGAGCAAAGGCGAAATGCGGGGATTCTTCCCCTTCGACTACGCTCAGGGTCAGAATGACAAGCTTTAATGTGAACACTTTTTTGTGGGAAATTTTAAGAGATGAGTGCGACGGCAAACGTGACCAAGGCTGATTTTTATGAGGTGTTGCAGGTTTCGCGGGACGCGAGCGACCAGGAGCTGAAGGCCAGCTACCGGAAGCTGGCGATGCAGTACCATCCGGACCGGAACCCGAACAATCCGGATGCGGAGGAGAAGTTCAAGGCGTGCAGCGAGGCGTACCAGGTTCTGAGCGATCCGGAGAAGCGCGCGGCATACGACCGCTACGGCCATGCGGCGTTTCAGGGCGGCGTGCCGGGCGGGAATCCATTTGCGGGCGCGGGGTTTCAGGGCGATCTGGGAGACATCTTCGGCGACCTGTTCGGGGAGATGTTCAACATGGGCGGCGGCGGACGGCGGGCGACGCGGGCGCAGCGCGGGCGCGACCTGCGCTACGACATGACGCTGGAGTTCGAGGAGGCGGCGTTCGGGGTGGAGAAGCAGATCGAAATCCGGCGGCTGGAAGCGTGCGAGGAGTGCCGTGGGACAGGCAGCGCGAAGGGCAAGGCCCCGGCAACTTGCAGCCAGTGCGGCGGGCACGGACAGGTGCGGTTCCAGCAAGGATTCTTCTCGGTGGCGAAGACCTGCGGGCGATGCAATGGGACGGGGACGACGATCAGCGATCCGTGCACGGCGTGCCGCGGCGAGGGACTGCAGACGAAGAAGCACGAGATCCTGGTGAAGGTGCCGGCGGGCGTGGAGCAGGACACGCGCATCCGCTACCAGGGCGAGGGCGAGGGGGGACGGTTCGGCGGGCCGGCGGGCGATCTGTATGTGGTGTTGAGCGTGAAGGCGCACAAATTCTTCGAGCGCGATGGCGACGACCTGCACTGCGTTCTGCCGATCTCGTTTCCGCAGGCGGCGCTGGGGACGGAGTTGCAGATCGAGACGCTGGAGGGGATGGCGACGATCAAGATACCCGAGGGAACGCAGAACGGGCGCGCGTTCAAGCTGAAGGGCAAGGGCGTTCCTCACCTGAACTCGCACGGCAAGGGAGACCTGGTGGTGGAGGTGCGGGTGGCGACGCCGTCGAAGCTGAACCGGGAGCAGAAGGAGTTGCTGCGGCAGCTTGGCGAGACGATGACAGTGGAGAATACGCCGACCAGCCGGGGGCTGTTCGAGAAGATGAAGGGGATGTTCAGCTAAAGCAGCTTCTTGAGTGGATTCCTCGATATTGTGTAGAGAGCTTTTAGCGCGGGCCTTCAGCCCGCAGTTCATAGGCGGATGGAGACCCTGGGGCTGCGCCCCAGGCTAGAATAGCGCGGGCCTTTGGCCCGCAACGGCACCTGTATAGGTATACGGAATCAGATCTACTAATGGCGGGGTCTAGGCAGATACCAACAAACCGGAGGAATCCATCTCCTCTCTTCCTCTGGTGTACCGGCTGGTCCCTGGCTTATCTGTTTGGCCAGCTCCGGATCCCTTAGCTTATCGCAGACTCGACTTAATCTCTCGTCGCATGTCAGCAAATAGGTTTCATCTCTCTGGCCTATATAGGCCAGTTCGCATGCCATGGCAATGATAAGAATATCGAAAGTGCTCAGACGGTCATACGCCTCCCGGCGAGGGAGGTGGTGTTCGGCGAGAATGATCTTGTCTGTTGCGAGGATATGGTAGCGGTTCAGATCATAAGGATAAAGAGTTTTTCCCCAGTGAATGTCATCTCGGAATGTATCTACACACTGCTTATATGTCTGCTCGTCTAACCAGTCGTTTGAATCCTTCGGCGCGAAACGCTTTCGCGCGAATGTATTTAAAACTTCCGGTATACAAATATTTGGGATGAAGAGCACCGCCTCATGGTCGGTCTTTTTGTCCAAGATGTGTTGGACCGCACCTCTACACCGCTGATCGCGCGGGAGATAGATTTCCACAGCGGCACTAGCATCAAGCAAGTAGGTCAGCATCACGTACCTCTTCTACTGAACAGCCAAATCATATCTCACGAGTTGAGATGTGCGCTGGCGATGGCGATGGCGGCGATGGCGGCGGTTTCGGCGCGGAGGATGCGGGGGCCGAGGGTGACGGGCGTCCATACGTGAGTGGTGAAGAGGGAGATTTCTTCCTGGGTCCAGCCGCCTTCGGGGCCGATGGCGAGGGCGAGCGACCGTTGACCGTTGTCCGTTGACCGTTGTTCGTTGAGTGAGACGGACAATGCGGCGGCGAGGGTGAGGGACTGCTCGGTTTCGCTGAGGAGGATGCGCGTGGGTGTGGTCTCGCGGGTGAGTGCGGCGGGGAGCGGGGTGGGGTCTGAGATTTCGGGGATGTCGGTGCGGCGGGACTGCTTGGCGGATTCGAGGGCGATGCGGCGCCAGCGTTCTGTCCGCTTCGCGGAGGCGAGGGCGAGGTGCTTCTCGGTGCGGCGGGCGAGGATGGGCGTGATGCGGGCGACGCCGAGTTCGGTGACTTTTTCGATGGCCCACTCGAAGCGATCGAACTTGAAGACGGCGAGCAGAAGGTGGATGGGGAGGGCCGCGTCGGATTCCAGCTCTTCGTGGAGGGTGAAGAGGACTTCGGAGTCTTGCTCATTGCCGCCGGCGGCGCGGAGTTCGGTGACTTCGGCTCGGTGGAGGAAGCCGTTGGCGACGACGTCGAAGAGCTGGCCGGGTTGGGCGCGCAGGACGCGAGCGAGGTGGACGGCCTGCTCGCCGGTGAGGGCGGCGTGGGTGGGATGGCCCGTTGATGGGGACCAGGTGTCGGCGATGAAGCGGCGACGAGTCATAAGGGCGGTTGTCCGTTATCCGTTGTCCGTTGTTCGTAAAGACAGGTGCGGATCAGGGTTTGGGGAGGGGGACGGTGATGGGGTCCTGGTTGTAGAACTTGAGGGTGATGGAGGCGGACTTGCGCTGTTCCCACTCGGCCTGGGGGATGGGGTAGTGGAGCAGGACCATTCCTTCGGCGCGGCCGGCGGGCTGAATGATGGACTCGCGCACCAGCGGCGCGGAGGCGAGGGGCACGAGCGCGGGGAAGACAGCGTAGAGGTTGGGCAGGTCGTTTTTCTGGAGGGCGGAGGTGGTGGTGTCGGCGCCGTCGGGCGCGGTGATGGCGCCGGTGATGTCGTCGAGCGTGAGCGGCTGCTTGAGGTGGTTGTCGACGCGGACGGTGGCGAGGATGTAGAGGTCGTCCTCGAAGGGAGCTTGATGGCCGACGACCTTGGAGTCTGACTTGAAGACGGTGTGGGTGGGCAGGACGGCGAGGTGGGTGACGGTGAGGTCGGCGGTGCGTTGCGGGACGTAGAGATAGATGCCGAAGAAGACGAGGGCAAGGACGGCGAGGGCGATGAGGGCGGGGAGCAGGAAGCTGCGGCGTTCGGGTTGGGCGAAGGAGAGTTCGGACATAGGGGAAAGGATAACGCTAACGACAGGGAATTGGGATGAGGGGTTAGGGTGAGTGAGGGTTATGGGAGGTCTTTTTGGACGAGGTACTCGTCCAGGAGGACGGCGATGAGGGCGGCGGTGGGGACGGCGACCAGAGCGCCGACGATGCCGGCCAGTCGGGTCCCGGCGATGAGGGCGATGAGGACGGTGAGGCCCATGAGGTTGACGCTGTGGCGCATGATGCGCGGAGTGAGGAAGGCGCTCTCGACGTTGACGTAGACGATGTAAAAGATGAAGACGGCGGCCATTTTAGTCCAGGAGTCGAGGGCCGCGACCATGGCGACGAGCAGGATGGTAATGACGCCGCCGGCGATGGGGATGCAGTTCATCAGGCCCATGAGGACGCCGAGCAGGATGAAGTAGCGGACGTGCAGCAGGCCGAAGACGAGGGTGCTGGCGAGGCCGAGGATGAGCATCAGCGTGGCCTGGCCGAAGAGCCACTTGCTGACGCGCAGCTCGGCCGCGCGGAGAGTGGCGTCGAGGCGAAGGCGGCGTTCGAGGGGAAAGAGAGAGAGCAGCCAGCGGTAGGCGTGCTCCCCCTCGAGCATGAAGTAGACGCAGAGGACGAAGGCGGTGATGAGATTGAAGAGGTTGGCCATCCAGTTGGGGAAGGAGGCGAAGAGATACGCGGCGGTGGCGGAGAGGGCGTCTTCGGCGCGCTGGGCGAGATTATCGACGCCGAGCCTGTCGGCCAGCGGAAGGCGCTTGAGACGGGCGACGATGGGAGGAATGCGGGCGGGCAGGTCGGCGGCGAACTGGTGGAGGTTGCGGATGACGGGGGGAAGCGCGACGACAAAGAAGAGGACGATGGCGAAAAAGACGGCGCTGAGAAGAACCAGGATGGCGAGAGGGCGCGGGATGGGATGGGCGCGGAGAAAGCGGAAGCTCATGATGCCGTTGACGGCCGGCATGAGCACGACGGCGAAGAGCGCGCTGACGTAGATGAGGGCGAGGACCTCGCGCAGACGCCAGGCGAGAGCGAGGGCAAGCAGGACAGCGATGGTGAAGAGGATATGGCCGCGGACGGCGCCGCGGGCCTGCTCGGGCGGGATGGGGGTTGAGATCGGCAGGGGGCTCCTCCTTCTGATGAGATGCATATAGTGTGCATCATGGGGGATACGGAGGACAGAACAAACAACGGGAAGGGCAAAAGCTTAACACCGATTGACACCGATGAAACCGATTAAGAACAGACAAAGGCGAAATGCGGATTAAGAACAGACAGAGGCATAAGCAAAGACGAAATGCGGGGATTCTTCGCTGCGCTCAGAATGACAACTTCTGTGGCGCTGCGCTCAGGATGACAGCGTGCAGGGGACAGGATAACGACGGAAACAAACCACCGCAGGTCCTTCGACGACGCCTCTCGCGATGAAACTGCGAGAGGCTTCGCTCAGGATGACAGCTTCATACCTATATGGAAAGACAAATACAGGGGTCCTTCGACTGCGTTTGGCGCTCGTGCGCCGAACTCCGCTCAGGATGACGGCATTTGGGGGTTTGCCGGGATGACGGTGGGCGAGGAGTGGGGTTAGGTGAGGCGGGCGAGGAGAGCGGCGACGGTCTCTTCGGGGGTGAGGCTGGCGGTGTCGAGGGTGAGGTGAGCGAGGCGGAGATAGATGGGATGTCGCACGAGGAAGCGGGCCTCGGCGGCGGCGGGGTCGGCGAGGAGGGGGCGAAGCGGCCCGGGGAGGGTGGGGGCAGGGTTGAGGGCCTGCATCATGCAGCGGTCGAAGAGTGTAGGGAAGGGCGCGTCGAGGAAGACGGTGGCGGTGGCGGGGGTCTGCTCCAGGAGGAGGCGGTTGGTGAGGACCTCGGGCGCTCCACCGCCGAGGGCGAGGACGAGGCGGTTGCGGCCGAGGGCTGAGGCGAGGGCGGCGGACTCAAGCTGGCGGAAGTGGGCTTCGCCGTGGGTGGCGAAGATGGAGGGGACGGAGAGGCCGGCGCGCGACTCGATGTAGGCGTCGAGGTCGAGGAAGTCCCAGTTGAGGCGGGCAGCGAGCAGGCGGCCGACGGTGGTCTTGCCGGCGCCCATGAATCCGGTGAGGACGAGGCGGCGGAGATGTGCGGGCAGGGCCGCGACGGTGTGGGGCTGGGCGGCGGAGTGGGCGGCGGGTTGGGCGTTCATTGCGGCTCCTTGGAAAAAAGACAACGGCAAAAACGAAATGCGGGGATTCTTCGCTACGCTCAGAATGACAAACAAAAAAACCTGCGGAATGACAAAAAGTACACGTACAAGCAAAAGCCGCGACCATTTGTGGGGGTCGCGGCTCAGCGGAGGTGGTGGATGCTCTGTAGGGCGATCTTTTTTTATCGATACAGAGCTGCACGCAGGCCCGGCTGACCCGCCCCCTGCCACCAAGGGCAGGGATAGGTAAAGTAGGTGCCGGATTGGAACGAGCGTGCTTTCATCCTGGTTATGAGAGTACACCGGAGAGAGATTGGTTGCAAGGGGAGTGATTGGTACAGAGCTTCGATTGACGGCCCCTTGTTCTCGTGCGCTCACTTGATCGCTTTGCGATCAAGAGAGCACAGTCTTTAAAATGAGCGCCCATTCGGCACGGCTAAAGCCGTGCCCTTAAGCAAAACAGGGTTGTTACGCAACTCGTGGAGCTGCGCCAGAATGACGGGCAAAGAGAAACAAACAACGACAGAGATTCTGGCTTCGCCAGAATGACGGCGCGCTGGAGGTCAATCGAGGGGGGCGTCGGGGTCGATGTAGTCGTCGTCGATGGAGGCGAGGGCGGAGTCTTCCTGGAGCCTGGCCTGGATGTTCTGCCAGACGCGGTCGCTGGGTTCGGCGACCGGCTCGAAAAGGCTGCGCGCGGTCTCGGCGATGGTTTCCAGGTCGCTGACCAGGGCTGCGCAGTCTGGGTTGGCGGCGAGGAACTTTTTGAGGCGCGGGTCCTGGCTGACCTTGCCGCTGCCGGAGGCGAAGAGGTCGGGGAGGATGTGTTCAAACTCCTCGGGCCTGAGGTTGTCGAAGTCGATATTGACGGGGAGGGTCATTTTGCGGACTCCGCGGGCGCGGACGGCAGGGGCGACTGGGGCAACCGGCTGGGGTTGCGCAGCAGTTCACGGAGCTTGAGCCGGGCCTTGTGCAGTTGGGATTTGCTGTTGCCAATGGAGCAGTCGAGCATGATGGCGATCTCGTTGTGTTCGTATCCCTCGACGTCGTGCAAGACGAAGACCATGCGGTAGCCGGGGGGCAGGGCGGCGACGGCGCGCTCCAGGGCGACGCGGTCGACCGAGCCGGCGAGGACGCGGTCGCGGCTGCCGAAGTCGCGGCGCGGGGCGTCTTCATCGGAGGGGCCGATGGTCTCTTCGAGGGAGACGAGGTTGAGGCCCCTCTTGCGCAGTTGCATGAGGACGAGGTTGACGGTGAGGCGATGCAGCCAGGTGGAGAAGGCGGAATCGCCGCGGAAGCTCTCGATCTTGCGGAAGAGATGGAGGAAGGCGTTCTGGGTCATGTCCTCGGCGGCACTGACGTTGCCCAACATGCGCAGGCAGAGGGTGTAGACGCGGCGCTTGTGCAGGTTGTAGAGCTTGGCGAATGCCTCGCCGTCTCCGCGCTTGGCTGCTTCGATGGCCTCGGCCTCGCCGGCGATGGGCGGGTTGCGCTTGAAGAGGCCGGGATTGGGTCTTGCGGGGGGAGCTTGCGACATCGTCTGGCCTTGGCTGTTCATTGGTGCCGACTCCGGGGTTCGGGGAACGCCCAGACTCTCGCCTGATTCAGGCTAGCGCATCTGTCGGGGTTTAACTACTGCATGGGTTGGATGCAGGGCGGAGGGGGGTGGTTGTGCGGGGGCGGAGTGCGCAGGAAAAGTGCGGTGTATGGGGAGAAAGGTGCGGACGGTTGTGGCGGGCGCGAAGTTCATCGGGGTCCTTCGACTGCGTGACTCACGATGAAACTGTGAGTCACTCCGCTCAGGATGACAACAAAAACAAGCAACGACGAAATACAGAGATTCTGGCTTCGCCAGAATGACGGCGAAAAACAAACAACCGCAGGTTCCTTCGGCAAGCTCAGGACAGGCTCTTCGACTGCGTCTGGCGCAAAAGCGCGCCAGACTCCGCTCAGGATGACAACTATGTTATGAGGGCGCACTGCGGTCAGGAACCGATGAAGCGGGCGTAGAGGGAGCGGGCGAGGGCGATGTCGGTGGTTCCCTGGACGATGGCGCGGCCGTCGGCGAAGAGGATGAGGGTGAGCGGGCCGCGGCGGAAACGGAGGATGAGGTCGTTCGAGCGGAGGTCGGTGATGTCGGCGTGGGCGGCGAGGCGGGTCTGGAGAGCGGTGAAGTCGATGGGGCGGTGGTGCTCGTGGATCTGCACGGAGTCGCGGCCGCAGAGGGTGATGTGGGCGCGGTCCCGGCCGGCGAGATGAGTGAAGATGCGCTGACCGCAGACTTCGCAATCGGGGCGGGGAGTGGCGGTGGAGATTTCAGAGTGGTCGATTGATCCGTTGGCGGCGGGGTTCCAGAGGTCAAAGGAGAGCAGGGTTCGGCGCATGAGGTGAGGCTGGCCGGTGAGGAACTTGAGGGCCTCGGTGACCTGAATGGAGGCGGCGAGGTTGACGGCGGTGGAGAGGATTCCGGCGGTGTCGCAGGTTTCGACGTTGCCGGTGGGGGGCTTGGGAAAGATGCAGGCGAGGCAGGCAGTGGGAGGGGTTTGCATCCCACCCATGTCGCGATGAGACTGCGCCATGGATGGGGCACCCGGAGTTTGTGCCGATGCAGGGAGGATGTTCATGGTGGCGGCGTAGGCGCCGATGGCGGCGGCGTAGATCCAGGGGGTGCCGCGCTGGACGGCGAAGTCGTTGATGAGGTAACGGGTCTCGAAGTTGTCGGTGGCGTCGAGGATGATCTGCGGGGCGGGCTGGTTGGCGGGGGCGAGGAGTTCGGCGATGTTGGTTGGCGTGAGGTCACGGATGCGTGCGTGGACGGCGACGCGGGAGTTGAAGAGGGCGATGTGGCGGCGGGCGGCCTCAGCCTTGGGGAGGTAGTCGCGTGCGTCGGCCTCGTCGAAGAGGACCTGGCGCTGGAGGTTGGAGGGCTCGACAAAGTCGCGGTCGATGAGGGTGAGGGCGCCGACACCGGCGCGGGCGAGCAGCGATGCGGAGGCCGCTCCCATGGCCCCGCAGCCGACGATGGCGACGTGAGAGGCGGCGAGACGCTGCTGGCCGAGCGGGCCGATGCCGGGGAAGAGGACCTGGCGGGAGTAGCGGTCGGCGTCGGCGATGGGCGAGTTATCTTCCGTCGAGAGAGGTGAGGACACGGTTGCACACTCGTTTAAATGCATCGTTGTTCGTAGTATAGGGAATTGCGGGGGGACTCTTCATGGGGGGCTTGCTTCCGCGCGGTTTGCATCCAAATGAGTGGAAGCGATCCGAGGCGGACTGAGAGAAGGCAGAGGGGATTTTTGTTGCGCGTTCGAGTTGATGCTGGAAGCAGAAGAGCGGCGATGGGAGCGAGCGGCTGGTGGGTGCGCCTGCTCGGCGGCGTTCTTGTTCTCACGGGGGCTGGATTCTGTTTCGGGCAGAGCGCGACGGCAACGGCAACGGCAAATTCAACAACAACGGCAACCGCAACGGCAACTGCAACGGCGACGGCGCAGGCGGGGGCGACGGCGAGCCTGGCGGCGTGGAAGGGGCTGCGGGTTGGATCGGTGGAGTTTGAGGGAGTGACGTTCGGCGCTAAGGACCCGCTGCCGGGCTTGCTTGCGCAGAAGGCGGGCGAGGCGCTGGAGCCGGCGAAGGTGACGGCGAGCGTGCGGCGGCTGTTTGCCAGCGGGCGGTACAGGGACATCCGCGTGGAGGGGGTGCGCGAGGGCGCGGGGATGCGGCTGATCTATGTCGGCGTGCCACGCTACTTTGTGGGGCGGGTGACGATTGCGGGGGTGAAGGACGAACGGCTGGCGTCTCTGCTGGAGTATGCGACGAAGTTGCAGCCGGGGACGGATTTTAGCGAGGCGGCGATTCCGGCGGCGACCGAAGGAGTGCGGCAGGCGCTGGCCAGCAATGGGTACTACGAGCCGGCGATTGCGGTGAAGACGACGGTGGATGAGGCGGGCGGCCAGGTGAACGCGGAGTATACGGTGAGTGTGGGGCCGCAGGCGCGGGTGGGGAAGATTACGGTGGGGGGCAACGATCCGGGAATGACCGCGGAGGAGGTGCGTCAGAAGGGAAGGTTGAAGCTGGGCAGCAAGGTGACCCGAGAGACAACCAGCAACGCGCTGACGCGGCTGCGGGCGCAGTACGAGAAGCGGGACCGGCTGGAGGCGACGACATCGTTGCGGAGCGAGAGTTACGACAAGGCGCGCAGGCAGGTGGACTATACGTTCCGGGCGAACCAGGGACCGCTGGTGAAGGTGGTGGTGGAGGGCGCGAAGTTCGCGAAGCGGCGGATGAAGCTGCTGTTGCCGATCTACCAGGAGGGGACGATCGACAACGACCTGCTGAACGAGGGGACGTACAACATCAAGGACTTTCTGTTTCAGGAGGGCTACTTCGACGCGACGGTTTCGGTGAAGGTGGTGGGCGCGGACTCCGCGACGATGGCGAACGCGACGAGTCCGGGCACCGGCTCGAACAAGGAGACGGCGCAGGAGAGCGTGGTGTACGCGGTGGTGAAGGGGGGAAAGCACAAGGTTGGGTCGGTGACGATTGCGGGCAATCACTACTTCGACACGCAACTGCTGAAGGAGCGGATGCGAGTGCAGAAGGCGGACGCGTATCTGCGCACGGGACGCTACTCTCCGGCGCTGATGAAGGCGGACGTGGAGTCGATCCAGGCTCTGTACCGGGCGAATGGGTTCGATAAGGCGACGATCTCGACTGCGATCACGGACAGGGACACGGCGAAGACAGGGAAGAAGTTGAAGGAGGGCGAGATTGCGGTGGCGGTGACGATCTCGGAGGGGCCGCAGCGTAGGTTCGGAAGGGTGACGCTGGCGGGCGTGGACGCGGGCCGGGAGAAGGCGGTGAGGGCGCTGCTGAACGCGCAGGAGGGCCAGCCCTTCTCGCTGATTACACTGTCGGGCGACCGGGACGCGATCTTCGGCTACTACCTGAGCCACGGATTTGAGCGGGCGCGAGTGGAGGTGAAGCAGCAGGCGGAGAGCGCGGACGCGGAGAAGACGGATGTGGTGCTGAAGGTGAGCGAGGGCGAACAGGTGTTTGTGGACCGCGCGCTGGAGTCGGGGATTGTGCATACGCGGCCGGCCACGGTGGCTCGCCAGGTGACGTTCCATGCGGGCGATCCTCTGGATGAGAGCGCGCTGCTGGAGACGCAGCGGCGGCTGTATGGGCTGGCATTGTTCAACGAGGTGACGACGGCGGTGCAGAATCCGGACGGAGACGCGCCGCTGAAGAATGTGCTGCTGCAACTGAGCGAGGCGCGGCGGTGGAACGTGACCTACGGGTTCGGGATGGAGGCGGAGACGGGTACGCCGAAGGAGGGCGTGATCAATCCGGCGTCGGCGATCCAACTGAATCTGCCGCCGAATGCGACCTACTCGCAGGAGGGCAAGACGGGAGTGAGCCCGCGCATCTCGCTGGACGTGAGCCGGACCAATCTGCGCGGGACGGACAACTCGCTGACGCTGCATTCGTCGTACGGGTTGCTGGAGGAGGTGGCCAACCTGACGTTTCTGAAACCTCACTTCAATGGCAATCCGCAGTTTTCGGAGAGCGCGTCGGGCGGCTACTCGAATGTGCAGAACATCACGACGTTCCAGGCATCGACGTTGCAGGGCGACTACCGGATTACGCAGAAGGTGAAGCGGACGGACACGGTGATCTACGACTTCGAGTTTCGCCGGGTTGCGGTGAACCCGGCGACGTTGCAGGTTTCGGCGAACCTGATTCCGCAGTTGTCGCAGCCGGTGCGCGTGGGCGGGCCTGGAATTACGTGGTTCCACGACAAGCGGGACCCGGGGCCGCTGGACGCGATCAAGGGGTCGTACACGTCGGTGCAGGAGTTTTTTGCGACATCGAAGTTTGGCTCGGAGGTGAACTTCAGCCGGACGGACGTGACGAACTCGACGTACTACGCGTTTGGCAGGCACAAGTATGTGCTGGCGCGGAACACGCGGCTGGGATTCGAGAGTTCGTTTGGGGCGAACCCGAATGTGGGCAGCGCATCGTGCAATCCGAATTACCAACCGGCGGCGCCGGCCGGAAGCGCTCCGGTCAACCTTCTGGAGACCAATGCGAGCTGCAATGCGGTTCCACTGCCGGAGCGGTTGTACGCGGGCGGGGCGACCTCGGACCGGGGATTTCCCATCAACGGAGCGGGGCCGCGCGATTTGCAGACGGGCTATCCGGTGGGCGGCAACGGGGTGATTGTGAACAGCACGGAACTGCGGCTGCCGGCGGCCACGCTGCCATTTCTGGGAGACAGCCTGAGCTTCGTGCTGTTCCACGACATGGGGAATGTGTTTGCGCATGTTTCGGACATGTTCCCCAGCATCGCGCATTTTCACCAGCCGGACCAGGAGACGTGCGCGAATGTTTCGAATGCGTTTGGGACGTGCAACTTCAATTATTTTTCGCACGCGGTGGGGGTGGGGGCGCGGTACAAGACGCCGGTGGGGCCGATTCGGCTGGACTTTAGTTACAACCTCGATCCGCCGGTGTACCCGGTGATCTACGACTTCAACGGGAGCCTGCCGTATGAGGGACAGGCGAGCCACTTTAATTTTTTCTTCAGCATTGGACAGGCGTTCTGACGGATGAGCAACATGGGACACAGATCGGGCGGAGGGATGGTGGCAGCGGGCCGGCCATGGCTTGCTGCGCTGGCGTATGTGCTGGCGATTGCGATGCTCTGTGGAGTGGCTTGCGCGCAGCAGGCGGCGTCAGGGAAACAGGGAGGGAACGCGAATGCGGCGGGCGCGGGGGAGCGGGTTGCGCTGGACCGGGTGGTGGCGGTTGTGAATGAGGACCTGATTCTGGAGAGCGACCTGGACGAGGAGGCGCACATGGCGGCGTTTCAGCCAATTCGCGTTCAGGAGGCGGCGACGCGGGAGCAGTTGATCGAGCGGCTGATCGATCGCGATTTAATTTTGCAGCAGATTCGTTTGCTGCCGCAGGCGGCGATTGAGGACGCGCAGGTGGATTCGGAGCTGCGTGTGCTGCGCAAGAACATTCCCGAGTGCGTGGCGTATGGCTGCGAGACGGACGCGGGCTGGGAGAAATATGTCGCGGCGCAGGGCTTTACGGTGGAGGAGCTGCGGGAGCGATGGAGGCAGCGCATGGAGGTACTGCGGTTTATCGAGGCGCGCTTCCGCATGGGGATCCGCATCTCGCAGGCGGAGATGGATGCGTACTACATGGGGACGCTGGTTCCGGCGTATGAGAAGGAGAAGGTGACTGCGCCGGCGGAGGCGACGATTGCGGACCGCATTCAGGAGATTCTGTTGCAGCAGCAGGTGGACAAGCTGCTGGACGACTGGTTGACGTCGCTGCGGGCAGAGGGAAGCGTGAAGATTGTGAAGCCGGGAGAGGAGCTGCCATGAGCGCGGACGAGAAACAGCCCGATGGCGGCGAGAAGCTGAACTCTGCCGGGGAGCAGACGGGCGGCGAGAAATTGTTGCCGGTGAAGCGGCGGCGAAGCATTGCGTGGCATGTGACGCGGGCGGGTTCGTGGGGCTTCGCAGGCGGGCTGGCATTGGTGGTTCTGCTGGTCGGCGGGATTACCTGGTACACGGCGACGGCGTATTTTCAGCGGCGCGTGGGGCGGGAGATTGTGTCGGTGCTGGGGAATGCGACCGGCGGGCGGGTGGAGGTGGGCGGCGTCAAGTTTAGCCTGTGGCATCTGAAGATCGAGGTGGATGGGCTGGCGATCCATGGGACGGAGGGGCCGGGCGAGGCGCCGTACCTGGCGGCGGAGAAGGTCGAGGTGCGGGTGGGGATTTCCAGCTTCTTTTCGCACGCGACGGGCGCGGGGCTGCGGTCGCATGTGGGGCTGAAGCTGCTGCGCGTGGAGAGGCCGCAGGTGCACCTGATGGTGGACAAGGATGGCAGGACGAATGCGCCTGTTCCGAAGCATCCGTCGACGAGCAAGGAGCCAGTGGCGGACACGCTGCTGGACCTGCGCGCGAGGGAGGTTGCGCTGGTGGATGGGGTGGCGCTGGTGAACGATCGCGCGATCCCGTTCGATGTGGCGGCGCGCGATCTGGACGCGGAGGTGCGTTATCTGCGGGCGACGGACCACTATGGGATTGCGCTGGGGGTGAACGATCTGCGGACGCGGGCTGAGGCGCAGGGGGAGGCGCGGTCGAGGCTGCACCTGGACGCGGAGCTGGGGCGCGATGCGGTGGAGCTGAAGGGGCTGGAGTTCGATACGGGCGCGACATCGGCGCTGCACGCAACGGGGACGCTGACGCACTTTGCCGAGCCGCAGTGGCAGGGCGCGGTGAATGGGACGCTGGAGCTGAAGCAGTTGACGGTGCTGACGGACGTGGAGGGGTTCACGGGCGGGTCGGTCGATCTAGCGGTGAGCGGGCACAGCTGCGCAGTGATGGCTGCGGGTCCGCAGGCGAAGCCGCGATTCTGGCTGGGGCGGCGTGCCAGGGCGAATGCGAAGGCCGGCGCGGCGAGTCTGGTTGCGGTCGATCCGGAGTGCAGGTCGGGCTACCTGATTGTGGGCAACGCGAAGCTGCACAAGGCGGGATTTGTGAATGAGTACGTGATCCTGCACGATGTGGACGGCAGCTCGAAGGTGCGGATTACGCCGAGCGAGTTGCTGCTGACGGAGATGAGCGGATTTCTGCCGGGGGGCGGGAGCGCGGCGGGCGAGCTGCGCTTTGCGGATTGGCTGGGTGATGCGTCGCACGTGACGCTGACCTCGACAGTGACGCGGATTCCGCTGCGCACGATTATGGAGGTGACGGAGACGGGGGGCTACGGCGATCTGGGCTTCGATACGGCGGTTACGGGGCCGGTGCTGGTGGAGTGGGTCGCGCAGCCGGTGAATGTTGGGGAGACGGTGATCGTCGACGGACAGCTCGTCTTCCAGCCGACCGGGGTGGCGCGCAAGGGAGCGCTGAACAATGTTCCCGTGAGTGGCGTGGCGGACGCGCGCTACGAGGGCAAGCATGAGGTGGTGAACATTCGCCACACGACGTTGCAGACGCCGGGATCGACGACCGAGGCGAGCGGAGTTCTGGGGGTGGAGGATGGCGATCGGTTGACGAACCTAAAGGTGGATACGACGATCCGCGAGTTGGGCGAGTTCGACCAGTTGCTGCAGACGCTGGGATTTGCGGAGAACGGAAAGAAGGGGACTGCGGCGATTCCAGTGGCGCTGCATGGAGGGGTGACGTTCCACGGGACAGCGATGGGACCGGCGCACGATCTGGATGTGAAGGGACACGTGCAGGGCTCGGGGATCGAGGTGAAGCTGGGCTCGGGTCTGGGGATTGGCCAGGACACGCTGGTGGATTCGGCGGTGGGGGATGCTGAGTACTCGTACGACGAGGGGCTGGCGATTGCCAATTCGACGATCAAGCGCGGGGGCGCGGTGCTGAATGTGGCGGGGAGCCTGCGGCCGCGCAAGACGGTCACGCGCAGAGGCGCGGCGGATTTTGTGTGGGACGAGGGGACGAGCGTCGATGCGATGTTGAGGCTGGCGAACGCGGAGGCTGCGGACGCGCTACAGATGGCGGGCGAGCAGCAGAAGATCGCGGTGACGGGGAAGATTGCGGCGAACGCGCAGGTGCGGGGGACGCTGGGCAATATGGATGGGGTGGGGAGGATTTCGCTGGCCAAGGGAGTGGCGTATGGGGAGCCATACGACTCGGCGGCGGCGGAGCTTGCGGTACGCGGACAGGAGATCGACGCAAGCAATGTGTTGCTGATGATGCATGGAGCGCGGATCGCGGGCGAGGGCGGATACGACTTGAAGTCAGGGCGGCTGCACGGGCACATTGAGGGCGACGGGCTGGTGCTGTCGAAGTTCCAGACGTTTGCCACGGCGAGTCCGAATGCGGATGGGACGCTGACGTTTGTGGCAGACGCGAATGGGACGATGGAACAGCCGGGGTTGAAGGCGACGGCGACGCTGGCCGGGGTCAAGCTGGACGGCAAGCCGCTGGGCGAGATTGCGGCGCAGGCGCACAGCGAGGGAAGCGAGCTGTTCTATGCGGCGCAGTCGACGCTGGTGGGGGCGAAGGTGGACGCGACGGGCGAGACGCGGCTGACGGGGGATTACGGGACGATAAACCGGCTTGAGTTTTCAGGGTTTGATGTGGGGACGGCGCTGGAGCTGTTTATGCCGGGAAGGATCAAGGCGCAGTCGTCGATTGGGGGCGTGGTGACGGTGAGCGGGCCGCTGAAGACGCCGACAAAGCTGAGCGGGGCGGCGTGGTTGAGCGACTTCGATGTGAAGCTGCAAGGGGTGGAACTGAAGGCTGATGAGACTCTGCGTGTGAGTTTGAAGGATGGGATGGCGACGCTGGAGCAGGTACATATCATCGGCCAAGACACCGACATGCAGGCGAGCGGGACGGTGCAGGCGTTCGGCGCGAGCGATCCCGCGGGCGGGAGGCTGGATGTGAGGGCCAGCGGAAGCGTGAGCGTCGCGATTGCGCATACGTTCGACCCGGACATTCTGTCCAGCGGGAGGGTGGAGTTCACGGTGGCGGCGGGCGGCCGGACGGGGAAGCCGTCGCTGACAGGCCGAGTGAAGTTCGACCAGGTGAACGCGGCGATGGATGGGATTCCGAATGGGCTGAGTTCGCTGAATGGGACGCTGGTGTTCAACGAGGACCGGCTGGAAGTGGAGAACCTGACCGCGATGACGGGCGGGGGCCAGTTGAAGATTGGCGGCTTCCTGACCTATCGCAACGGGGTGTATGCGGACCTGACGGCGACGGGAGATGTGGTACGCGTGCGGCTGGCGGGGTTGAGCGCGACGGGGAACACGAACCTGCGGTTGCAGGGCGGGCCGGAGAGCCTGTTGGTGAGCGGGAATGTTCTGGTGACGCGCTTCGGGGTGGGGCCGGAGGTGGACTTCGCGTCGTTTGCGGCGGCGGGGGGAGTGAGTACGCCGCCGGACCCGAACGCTGCGTCGAACAAGATTCGGTTGGACGTGCATGTGACCAGCTCTCCGCAACTGGATTTTCAGAACTCGTACGCCAAGCTGGCGGGCACGGCCGACCTGACGGTGCGCGGTACGGTGGCCGAGCCGACGATCCTGGGGCGGATCCAGATTTCGGATGGAAGCGCGACCTTCGCCGGGACGAAGTACGAGCTGCAGCGCGGCGACATCTACTTCAACAACCCGGTGCGCATCGACCCGACGATCGATGTGAATGCCACGGCGCGAGTGGAGACGTATGACATTACGGTGGGCTTGCAGGGGACAATGAGCAATCTGAAGGCGGCGTATCGCTCCGACCCACCGCTGAGCGAGGCGGACATCTTCGCTCTGCTGGCGCTGGGGCGAACGCAGGAGGAGGCGCAGCTCTACCAGGAGCAGGAGGTGCAGGCGGGGGCGAACCCCACGAACAGCGCCCTGTTGGGCGGCGCGCTGAACCAGACGGTGAGCAACCGGATCGGCAGGCTGTTCGGTGGGGGAAGCGTGAAGATCGATCCGGCGTTTGTGGGGACGCTGGGCAACTCGGCGGCGCGGATCACGGTGCAGCAGCAGGTGTCGCGGCAACTGTCGGTGACCTTTGCGACCAATGTGAACTACACCGCGCAGCAACTGATGCAGGCGCAGTACGACCTGACGCCCAATGAGTCGATTGTGGCGACGAAGGATGAGTCGGGCGTCTACAGCGTGGTGTTCAAGATCCGCAAGCGGTACAAGTAAGGCGCGGCTGGTCAGTTTGAAATCCGGGGCGAACGAAGTACCCAATAACCCCGTTTTACGAAATCTTCGAATGGGAGCCGTAGAAGTATGATGGTTTACGTGAAACCTCTTCGCGCCGCTGCCCTCGTGCTCTTCGCTCTCGCGCTCTTTGCTCTCACGGTGCATGCGCACCACAGCCAGTGGGTCCATCCCAGCGCCAATGGGCACCTTATATATCACAGCGATAAGAACGGCGTCACGATTCCTGACTACTCGTTCGCGGGCTACCGCTCCGGCGGCGTCGCGCTTCCCACCGTCCCTGCACAGATCAAGCTCCTGCCCACTGGGGCCGACGACACTGCCGCCATTCAGCATGCCATCGATACTGTCTCTGCCCGGCCGCTCGACGCCAATGGCTTCCGCGGCGCCGTACAACTCGCCCCAGGCGTATTTCAGTGCTCCGCCGCGCTCACAATCGCAGCCTCCGGTGTGGTCCTGCGCGGAGCGGGCAGCAGTGCGGGCCATGATGCGACCACCATCAACCTGACCGGAGACCCGCACGTCGGCATCATCATAAAAGGCGACTTTGCGCTGAATACCATCTCGCCTGCCACCAACATCACCGACGCCTACGTCCCCTTCGGCGCGCATACCGTCCACGTCGCCGATGCAAGCCACATCCATGCCGGCGATCTGGTACAGATCTCCAAGCCGGTTACCGCTGCGTGGATCAAATACATGGGAATGGACAGCCTGGAGCGCCCGGACCGCGACGAACACTGGATCAGCGCAAAAGCCCTCAACGTGCGTCGCCTTGTCACCGCCGTCAGCGGCAATGCCCTCACCTTCCAAATCGCGCTGATGGACTCCTACGATTCACAGTTTCTCGGCTCAGAACACTTCACGGTACAGCCCGTCGCAGTATCCGGACAGGTGAAAGAAGCGGGTGTCGAAGACCTTCGTATCGCCGCGCCCGCGGTCAGTGTGGGGTTCCACGACGCACACACCATCGCGATGGAGATAGATGCCGCCGCCGACAGTTGGGTGCGCAATGTCGCCATGATCGACACGACCGAAGGCGTTCGCATGGACAACAACTCCGAGCGCATTACGCTCACTCGCGTCGATGTCGAGCAGAGCACGACCGTCACCAGTGCCGCCAGACCCTTCGATTTTGCCATCAATGGCACCCAGGTGCTGGTCGATCGGGCCACCGGCATCGGCGACAAAGTTACCTATTTCGCCACCGAGCCGCGCCAGCAGGGTCCCGTCGTCATACTGAACTCGGTCTTTCACGGCGACGGCAACCTGGAACCTCACCAACGCTGGTCCACTGGATTGCTGGTCGACAACTGCTCCGTCCCGGACGGCGGCATTCATCTCATCAACCGCGGCATTATGGGCACGGGCCATGGCTGGACGATCGGCTGGGGCGTTGTGTGGAACAGCACCGCCAGCAACTTCATCATCCAGCAGGCGCCCGGCACCATCACCTGGGCAATGGGCAATCGCGGTCCGCTTAAAAGCCAGGCGATGCCTGACGGTAATGGTGGCCGTGCACACGGTACTCCCCTTCCATCAGGCTCAATCGAATCTCAGGGCAAGCCCGTTACTCCGCAGAGCCTCTACCTCTCCCAGTTAGCCGAACGTCTCGGCCTCGGTGCCCTGAAGAACATCGGCTACACGACCGCCAATCCCTTGCACTGAATGAGTGACAATCCCAACTGCCCCGTAAAGTCGCATTTGCGAAAACTTCAGTCATTCACTTCAAATTGCCCACCGCGATGTAGCGTGCGGTAACTCTGGATAAGATGGAGGGATGGGGAATGCTTGGCAGAGCGCGCGGCTGACGCTGGAGACGATCAAGTGGGAGCACTCGGTCTTTGCGCTGCCGTTTGCGCTGACCGGGGCGGTGCTGGCGGCGCGGGGCTGGCCGCGGCCCGCGGTGCTGGGATGGATTGTGCTGTGCATGGTGTCGGCGCGGTCGGCGGCGATGGCGTTCAACCGGCTGGTGGACGCGCGGCTGGATGCGGCGAACCCGCGGACGAAGATGCGCGCGCTGGCGGCGGGGAGGTTGAGCGCGGGATTTGTGGCGGGGTTTGTGGTGGCGTCGGCGGCGGTGTTCGTGCTGGGCGCGGCGATGTTGAACCGGCTGACGCTGGAGCTGGCGTTGCCGACGCTGGCGGTGCTGCTGGTCTATAGCTATCTGAAGCGGGTGACGCGGTGGTCGCACCTGGTGCTGGGGCTGGCGCTGGGGATTGCGCCGTCGGCGGCGTGGATTGCGGTGCGCGGCGCGCTGGATTGGCGGATCACGGTGCTGACGGCGGCGGTGCTGCTGTGGGTTGGCGGATTTGACGTGCTGTACGCGTGCCAGGACTTTGAGTTCGACCGCGCGGCGGGGCTGAAGAGCGTGCCGCAGGCCTTTGGGCTGGCGGCGGCGTTCTGGATTGCGCGCGCGATGCACCTGGGGATGGTGTGCCTGCTGGCGTGGCTGGTGCGGCTGTTCGCGCTGGGAGGGCTGTCGTGGGCGGGCGTTGGGGTGGTGGCGGCGCTGTTGGTGTACGAGCACAGCATCGTTTCGCCGAAGGACCTGCGGCGGATGAATGCGGCGTTCTTTACGCTGAATGGGGTGATTTCGGTGGTGTTCTTCGGGTTCTTCACGGCGGACGTTCTGCTGCACAAATAAGAGGGCCCGCACGGGGCGGCGCCACTCAATCAAAAACAAGCAAAAGCGAAATGCGGGGGTCCCTCCACTCCGCTCCGCTCCGGTCGGGATGACGAATGATATGGGGGAGACGAAATGCGGGTCGTCATGTGATAAGTTGCGAGTTACCGGGAAGAGGTTGCCAAGTGCGGTCGAGAGATGATGGCTTCGGGAGGTGCGAGTGAGGATTGCGATACAGGGCGAGCTGGGATCGAACAGCCATATGGCAGCGCTGGAGATGATGGCGGGTGCGGGCGGGGTGGAGATCGCGACGTGCGCCCTGTCGGCTGAGGTCTTCGAGCGGGTGGCGGCGGGCGGGGTGGATGGGGCGGTGCTGCCGATCGAGAACAGCCTGCATGGGTCGGTGGCGGAGCACTATGACCTGCTGCTGGCCCAGCCGGTGCGGATTGCGCGGGAGAGCCTGCTGCGGGTGAGGCACAACCTGATTGCGCGGCCGGGGGTGAAGTTGGAGGATGTGCGGCGAGCGATGTCGCATCCGGTGGCGCTGTCGCAGTGCAGGCGCTGGTTTCGGGCGCATCCGGAGATCGAAGCGGTGAACTTCTATGACACGGCGGGAAGCGTGAAGCAGGTCATGGCGGCGGGGCTGACGGACACGGCGGGGATCGCTCCGGAGCTGGCGGCGCGGCAGTACGGCGGCGAGGTGCTGGCGGCGGGGATCGAGGACCACGCGGAGAACTACACGCGGTTTCACTATTTAGTGCGGGAGAGCGGATGGGAGGTGGCGGAGGGGGCGAACAAGGCGAGCCTGGCGTTCATCGTGCTGCACCGGCCGGGGACTCTGGTGGTGGCGCTGGAGGAGTTTGCGCGGGCGGGGGTGAACCTGACCAAGATCGAGTCGCGGCCGGTGCCGGGAATGCCGTGGGAGTACGTCTTCTTTGTCGATCTGCGCTTTGAATCGTCCAACCAGATGGATGCGGCTCTGGCTGGATTGGGGCGGCATTGCGAGATGGTGAAGGAGCTTGGGCGGTACGTGGCGGCGTAAGTGGCTCATGGGGAAGAGCAAATCTGCGATGTGCGTCGTGGTTGGGGTTGAAGGGGAAGGCCGGATGAGCCGATGACGTTGAGGTGGAAGCGAGCATCTTACAGTGTGAGGGCTGATGGAGAGCTTGTGGGCGGGGATTGGGGTGCGACTTTGGGTTTGCGGGTGCATCCAATGAAGGAAATCTGATATAAGGACACTCAAGGATAGACGATGCCAAGTGAGTTTGTAAGCGTAATCAAGCCAAGAGCGGCAAGGGCCGGCGATGAATCGGAAGGGGTTGCGAGCGCCGACCGGGCGATTCCGGTGCTGCCGGTGCGGGACACGGTTCTGTTTCCCCATGCGGTGCTTCCGCTGACGGTGGGCCGGGAGAGCTCGATTCTGCTGATCCAGTCGCTGGGCGAGGAAAAGACGATCCTGGTGGTGGCGCAACGCGACGCGCGGCAGGACGCGCCGGGGGCGGCGGACCTGCACCACATTGGGACGCGCGCGACGGTGCATAAAGTGGTGAAGATGCCGAACCAGAGTTTGTTTGTCTTTACCGAGGGCAACGAGCGCGTGCGGCTGGGCGAGTTTGTGCAGAACAGCCCGTTTATGACCGCGGAGTGCGAGGTGGTGGAGGAGATTGAGCCTGCGGTGTCACCGGAGACGGAGGCGCTGCAGCGCAACGTGGTGAGCCAGTTCCAGCAGATTGTGAGCGCATCGCCGACGCTGTCGGACGACTTGCAGACGATTGCGATCAACATCGAGGAGCCGGGGCGGCTGGCGGACTTTATTGCGTCGTCGCTGCCGTTCCTGACGACCAACGACAAGCAGGAGCTGCTGGAGACGCCGGATGTCTCGGCGCGGCTGGAGCGGATCAACAAGCACCTGGCGAAGGAGCTTGAGGTGCAGCAGTTGCGCAACAAGATCCAGACCGAGGTGCAGGACTCGGTGCAGTCGTCGCAGCGGGACTACTATCTGCGCGAGCAGTTGAAGGCGATCCAGAAGGAGCTGGGCGACCTGGACGAGACGCAGAAGGACATTGCGGAGCTGAAGGAGAAGATTGAAGCGGCGGGGATGCCGGAGGAGACCAAGAAGGACGCGCTGAAGGAGCTGGGGCGGCTGAGCCGGATGAACGCGATGGCGGCGGACTACTCGCTGACGCGGAATTACATTGAGTGGCTGGCGGTGCTTCCGTGGTCGAAGTCGTCAGCGGGCGAGGTGGACATTCTGAAGGCGAAGGAGATTCTGGACGCGGACCACTACGGGTTGAAGAAGGTGAAGGACCGGATCCTGGACTACCTCTCGGTGCGGCGGCTGAAGCCGGACATGAAGGGGCCGATTCTGTGCTTTGTGGGGCCTCCGGGCGTGGGCAAGACGTCGCTGGGGCGGAGCGTGGCGCGGGCGCTGGGGCGGAAGTTCGCGCGCATCTCGCTGGGCGGAATGCACGACGAGGCGGAGCTGCGCGGACACCGGCGGACGTACATCGGCGCGCTGCCGGGGCAGGTGATTCAGAACCTGAAGCGGGTGGAGACCAACGACCCGGTGTTCATGCTGGACGAGGTGGACAAGCTGGGGCGGGACTTCCGCGGCGATCCTGCGAGCGCGCTGCTGGAGGTGCTGGACCCGGAGCAGAACAATACGTTTCGCGACAACTATCTGGACCAGCCGTTCGACCTGTCGAAGGTGCTGTTCATCTGCACGGCGAACCAGCTTGACCCGGTGCCGGCGCCGCTGCTGGACCGGATGGAGATCATCGAGCTGACGGGATACACCGAAGAAGAAAAGGTGGAGATTGCGATCAAGTACCTGATTCCGCGGCAGACGAAGGAGAACGGGATCGACCCGGCGCTGATCGAGTTTCCGGTGGAGAGCATCGCGCATCTGGCGCGGCACTACACGCGAGAGGCGGGCGTACGCAAGCTGGAGCAGCAGATTGGGACGATCTGCCGCAAGCTGGCGCGGCGGATCGCCGAGGGCAAGCCGGAGAAGCTGGTGATTACGAACGAGGTGATCCTGGAGTTTCTGGGCGGGATCAAGGTGCGCGTGGACACGGAGATCGCCGAGCGGACGAAGCGGGCCGGGGTTGCGGTGGGACTGGCGTGGACGCCGGCGGGTGGCGACATCCTGTTTATCGAGGCCAACCGCATGAAGGGCAAGGGCGGCTTCACCATGACCGGACAGATCGGCGATGTGATGAAGGAGAGCATGCAGGCGGCGCTGACGTGGGTGCGGTCGAACGCGAAGGCGCTGGGGCTGGACGAGGACCTGCTGAAGGACGTTGACCTGCACATCCATGTTCCGGCGGGCGCAATTCCCAAGGACGGGCCAAGCGCGGGCGTGACCATGGCGACGGCGCTGGTGAGCCTGCTGACGGAGACGCGGGTGCATCCGCTGCTGGCGATGACGGGCGAGATCACGCTGAGCGGGAACGTGCTGCCGGTGGGCGGGATCAAGGAGAAGTTCCTTGCCGCCAAGCGGGCCGGGGTGCGCGACGTGATTCTGCCGACGGACTGCAAGCAGCAGGTGGATGAGGACCTGTCGCCGGAGCAGACGGCTGGGGTGACGATCCACTACGCGAGCCGGATTGAGGACGTGCTGGCGATCGCGCTGCCGAAGTCGAAGGGCGAGGCGGTGCAAGACGAGGCGGTGCGCGAGGAGCTGATCGGCGCGGTGGGCTGATCTTTGCGCAACATTGAAGGGGCGGTCGCGAGTCTCGTGGCCGCCCCTTTCTGTGTGTGGCTTCGGAATCGCATAGAAGGTATTCTGAGCGGATGCGGATTCGCGGGTCCAGCTTCGGCGTCTTGCGCGCTTGTGCGTCTAACTCTTTGAGGAAAAATTTGGTAGACGCTGCACAAAAGCGAGGGCGCAGGATGCGGGTTGGCGAGGCAATGGTTGCGACGGCGCTGGGCTTGGCGCTGGGCTTTGCTCCCTTTCGCTCACAGCTTCGTGCGCAGGAGACGCAGGCGGAGCCAGGGCCCGTGACGCCTGCGCCGAAGCAGACGACGGATTCGCAGCAGAGCGGAACACAGACGAGCGGGACGCAGAGCGGGGCGCAGGGGAGTGGGACACAAACGCAGCAGACGACGGCGGCGCCGGTGGTGCGGCGGCGGGTGGCGCATCCCAATGCGGGACCGACGGAGCCGGTGGCGGGGCCGCTGACTGGGGCTGGCGCGGCGGCGGCGCAGGGAACGGGAGCGCAGCCGGCGGTGCCATTGAAAAACGGGGGCATTGATGCGGGAACGATCCGCGTGGAGGCGCGGCTGGTGAACGTGGCGGTGAATGTGGTGGATGAGCACGGCGCTCCGGTGGGCGGCTTCGAGAAGAAGGACTTCGCACTCTTCGAGGACGGACGGGAGCAGACGGTCGCGGTGTTCGAGCGCGAGGCGACCAGTCCGCTGTCGATTGTGCTGGCGATCGACGCGAGCGAGACGGTGGTGACCAGCGAGCGTCTGGAGCGGGAGGCGGCGAAGCACTTTGTACGCGCGATCCTGCGGCCGCAGGACGAGATCGACCTGATGGAGTTTGCCGACACGGTGCGCGAGGTGGTTCCGTTTACCAACCAGGCCAAGCGCATCGAGGAGGGGCTGGGCGAGATCGGGCGCGGGGACGAGACGGCGCTGTACAACGCGGTGTACCTGGCGAGCGAGCGGCTGGGGGCGACATCGGCGGCGGCCGGGCGGCGGCGCGTGCTGGTGGTGATCTCGGACGGCGGAGATTCGATCGAGCACGGCGTGCGCTACGAGGAGGCGGTGGAAGAGGCGCAGCGCGCAGGCGCGATCGTCTACTCGATCATCATTGTGCCGATTGCGGCGGACGCGGGACGCAACACGGGCGGCGAGCACGCGCTGATCCAGATGAGCGAGGACACGGGCGGGAAGTACTACACCGTGGTGGACCCGAAGGACTTGGAGCCGGCGTTCCGGCACATCTCGGACGACCTGCGGACGCAGTATTTGCTAGGCTATTACGCGCCAGTAGAGGGCAACAGCGGGTTTAGGCGGATCAAGGTGAAGATGACGGACGCGGCGGCGGACGCGAAGTACAACCTGCGCTACCGGACGGGATACTTCGCGAATGCGAAGTGAGTGTTTGAACTGATTGAGCGTAGGATGCGTAGTGGTTTGCAGAGGGATGGGCCAATGATTTGTTCAGCGGCATTGGGAAGAAGGTTGTGGATTGGCGGGGCGGGATGGGTGGTTGTAGCGGCGGCGATGATGTTGGGTCTGGGCGGCGCGCGGCTGGGAGCGCAGACGGCGCAGGATACAGCGGCGGGGCCTGTGCCGAGCAAGATGATGGCGGTGAATGCGCATCCGGAGTTTGAGGTTGCGACGGTCAAGCCGAGCGATCCGAAGAATGGGAGCAAAGGATTCCGCTCGGGCGATGGGCGGCGGATCAACTGCGACAACGAGACGGTCGCGGACATTGTGGAGTTTGTGTTTGGCGTGCACGCGAAGCAGATTGTGGGCGCGCCGCAGTGGTTCTTTGACGAAAGGTGGGACGTGGATGGGTATCCGGACGTGCCGGGGGAACCGGACTACAAACAGATGCAGGGAATGTACAGAAAACTGCTGGAGGAGCGGTTCGGGTTGAAGATGCATCGCGAGACGCGGACGATGGGCGCGTACGTGCTGACGGTGGCGAAGGGGGGACCGAAGCTATCGAAGAGCGTGGACCAGGAGGCGATGAGCGATACGACGTTCACGCAGTGGAGCTCGCAGAGGCGGGTGCTGCGAGTAACAAGCACGACGATGGCGGAGTTTGCGACGACGATGGACTCCCAGTTGGATAAGCCTCTGGTGGACCAGACGGGGCTGACGGGCAAGTGGGATTTTCTGTTGAAGTGGAGGCCGGAGACCGCGCCGGAACCAGACGATCCGAATGCGCTGCCGGGGATCTTTACGGCGATCCAGGAGCAGATTGGGCTGAAGCTGGAGGGGGTGAAGGCCCCGGTGGATGCGATCGTCATCGACCATGTGGAGCGGCCGTCGGCGAATTGATGTAGGGGATGCAGAAGGACAAAGGCTGGAGTTTCGTGGGAGAAAGCTTCGAGCGGTTGCGGGTAGGCGGAGATCGTCGGGGTCCTTCGCGCTCTAAAGACGCGCTCAGGATGACAGCAAGTACAGGCAACCGCAGGTCCTTCGACTGTGTTTGGCGCTAAGCGCGCCAAACTTCGCTCAGGATGACAGCAAGAACGGACAACGACGAAATACAGAGATTCTGGCCTTCGACTTTGCTCAGGCCAGAATGACGACGCTGAGGTGCGCCAGAATGACCCCACCTTAGCGACGATGAAGCCGTTGCGAAGATGGGGCACCCGAAATCCCGCCCATCGCAAAGAGCGCGATGAATGGGGCACCCGGCACCCGGCGATGAGCGATGGACTGTGAGCTATGAGCGCAATCCCAGGGCTGATAGGGTGGTAATAGCGACGGATTGCGGGAGAGACGATGAAGCGGTTTGAGTATGCGCATGTGGCGGAGGGGATTGCGAGGCAGGCGGGAGCGCTGCTGCGGGAGTTCTATACCAAGGGAGTAGAGACCGAGTACAAGGGCGACGTGGACCTGGTGACGGAGGCCGACCGGTCGACGGAGAAGCTGATTCGCGAGCGGCTGACGGCGGCGTTTCCGGCGCATGGGATTTTTGGCGAGGAGGGGACGCGGGACCAGATGGAGAGCGAGTATCGCTGGTACGTGGACCCGCTGGACGGGACGACGAACTTTGCGCACGGGTTTCCGGCGTTCTGCGTGATTCTGGGTCTGGAGCGGCGGGCGGCGGGGCTGGCGGCGGACCAAGATGGGGAGATTGTGGCGGGGGTGATCTACGATCCGCTGCGCGATGAGATGTTTTCGGCGGAGCGGGGCAAGGGCGCGTGGCTGAACGGGAGGGCGATCCATGTGTCGAAGACGCGGACGCTGGCCGAGTCGCTGACGGCGACGGGATTTCCGAGCCATAAGCGGCACAACTCGCCGAACGTGCATTTTTATCAGGAGATCACGCTGCGGTCGCATGGGGTAAGGCGTGCGGGGTCGGCGGGGCTCGATCTGGCGTATGTGGCGTGCGGACGGCTGGACGGGTTCTGGGAGTTCAATTTGAACCCGTGGGACACGAGCGCGGGGATTCTGCTGGTGGAGGAGGCGGGCGGGACGGTGACGCACTTCGATGGCGGGAAGTTTACGCTGGACTCGCGCGAGGTGCTGGCGACGAATGGGCTGATCCAGGGCGAGATGGAGCATCTGTTTGGCGAGATGTTCGCGGGACGAGGAATGGGTGCGATCCCGACGCCGGCGGAGTTTGCGGCGAAGCGGTCCGAAACGCGAAGGTAAACGGAAGCAACCGCAGGTCCTTCGACTGCGTTTGGCGCTGTGCGCGCCAAACTTCGCTCAGGATGACAGCATTTCTCCACATCTAGAGATTTTTGCGCAGGGACTCGAAGACGAGGTAGGCGACGGTGGCGGCGAGGATGGCGATGGAGAAGTTGGTGATGGTGAAGATGTCGCCGAGGGCGACGGCGAGGGTTTTTCCGTGGCCGGCGGCGCGGTTGAACTCTCCCATGAGGAGGTTGGAGTAGAAGAGGAAGATGATGAAGGCGACCTCGATGAGCGCGCGCAGGACGTGGCTGAGGGGACGCGGGGCGTGTGGGGACGGGGGCATGGATCGATTCTACTGCGAATGAACTCAATCGAAGACAAGCGAGTGCCTCTCACCCATTCCCATTCCGCAACGAACGCGGAATGGACGGGGCACCCAAAACCCGCCCTAGCAAGCTAGGACGGGGCACCCAAATCCCACTCATCGCGCAAAGGACGCGCGATGAATGGGGCACCCACTGCGCCAGGGACGGACAATTCTATGAATCGCAGGGGGTCGCGGGGGAATCTTTATCTTGAAGCGAATGGTTGGCGAGCTGGGAGTAGTATTGTGACCGTAGAAGTTGCGGGGTTGGCTTTTGTCAGGCGCAACTTTTGAACACAGGATTTTTTCAACAGCAAGGGAGATTGGAACCATGGCCTATGTGATTGCGGAACCATGTATCGGGACGAAGGATACGGCGTGCGTGGATGCTTGTCCGGTGGACTGCATTCATCCGAAGAAGGACGAGGCGGGGTTTGCGGATGCGGACCAGTTGTTCATCGATCCGGTGGAGTGCATCGACTGCGGGGCGTGCGTGCCGGTGTGCCCGGTGTCGGCGATCTACGCGGGCGACGACCTGCCGGAGAAGTGGGCGGAGTTCGCGGCGAAGAATGCGGCGCACTTCGGGCGTTAAGCAAAGGCAGGTTCGCGGTTCGAGGTTCGAGACGCGCGGTTCCGAATTATGGGCTGCGCGTTTTTCTTGCGGGGCGGGAAAAGCAAATACGGGGATTCTTCCCCTTCGGCAAGCTCAGGGTCAGAATGACAATCCATTTAGAGTTGGCGAGTATGGATGAGGCGGCGCGATGACGGAGCATGTGGGGGAGGCGATTGTGCTGCGGACGTGGCCGTTCCACGAGGCCGACCTGGTGGTGAGCCTGTTTACGCGGGAGCAGGGGAGGGTGAAGGGCGTGGCGCGCCATGCGCTGAAGAGCCGGCGGCGGTTCGGCGGGGCGCTGGAGCCGATGACGCATGTGCGGGCGAGCTATGCGGAGCGGCCGCGGCAGGAGCTGGTGAGGCTGGATGCGCTGGAGATCCTGTCGTCGCCGATGTCGCGGCCGGTGGACCACGCGCGGACGGCGGCGCTGCAGATGGTGGCCGAGGTGCTGGAGGAGGCGCTGCCGGAGGGGGCCGTGGAGGACGCGATCTTCCGGCTGGCGCTGGCGGTGCTGGACGAGCTGCAGGTGGGACGGGTGTGGATGCCGATTACATATTTTGCGCTGTGGATGAACCGGCTGATGGGATGGATGCCGGAGCTGGGGCGGTGCGCAGCGTGCGGGCTGGACCTGCGCGGCGGGACGGTGTGGACCTCCGCGGCGAGCGATGGGGTGACGTGCGAGGACGACCGGGTGGGTGGGAGCGAGGCGCTGAGCGCGGAGTCGGTGGCGACGGCGGGGCGGATCTTTCGCGGGACAGTGAAGGGGCTGGCGGCGGAGGAATGGCCGCAGGCGCGGGCGGCGGACCTGCGGCGGTTTGCCATCGAGGTGCTGGAACGGCACCTGGAGGGACGGCTGATGACGGCTCGGGTACTGGGGCGGGGGTAGTGAGGTCCGGTCTGATCGCGGTGGGCTAGACTTGGGCTGAATGGCAATCAAGGCGCGGGAGAGATCGGAGCCGGAGAACGGGACGACGGCGGGCGGGCGGATGCGACTGCCCCAGTTGCTGCAGAGCTTCTGGGCGTGGTCGGGGGTGGTTTTCGGGCTGACGCTGGCGGTGGCTTGGGTGGAGTACCGCGCGGGATATACGGCGGTGAACTACAACCCGCTGGGCGACCCGCTGTTCGGCGACCTGATGGAGTATCCCGGAACCTATCAGTGGCTGCACACGGCGGCGTTCTTCTTCAATCTGAGCGCGCGGCCGGTGCCTTATCCGCTGTACTCCCCGGTGGCGTACCCGCCGTTCGCGGCGATGGTGATGGCGGGGCTCTACTCGGCTGCCAGCCCGGTGCTGCGCTATCTGGAGATAACGGCGGTGTGGCTGGCGGCGGCGATATGGGGTGTGCGGCGGGCGCTGGTGCGGGTTGGGATTAATGGGGTGACGGCGACGCTGTTTCCGCTGACGATGGCAGCGATCTCGTTCCCGATTGCGCGACTGGTGCACGAGGGGAACGTGGAGCTTGCGCTGTGGATTCTGACGGCGACGGGAGCGTGGGCTTATCTGAAGGATTACGACGATGCGGCGGCGGTGTTGTGGGGACTGGCTGCGGCGATGAAGCTGTATCCGGTGATTCTGCTGATCCTGCTGCTGCCGCGACGGCGATGGCGGGCGTTTGCGCTGGGCGTGGCGGCGTTTGTAGGGGCGACGGCGCTGGCACTGTGGTGGCTGGGGCCGACGATGGGCGTGGCGTGGCGAGGATCGCTACAGAATGTATTTGGCTACCAGGGGCTGCGCGCGAGCGAGTGGAGTCTGAGGGAACTGGCGGCGAACCACTCGGCGTTTACGCTGGTGAAGCTGGCGGCGATGATGACGGGCGTGCCGCTGGCACGGCTGACGCTGCCCTACTACGGGTTTGGGGCGGTGGCGATGGGGGCTGCGTTCTTCGGGCGGCTGTGGAAGATGCCGGTAGCCAACCAGTTGCTGGCGGTGACGGCGTTCATGGTGATGTTTCCGCCGGTCGCGTACTTCCACACGCTGGTGCACATGTACGCGCCGCTGGTGGTGCTGCTGTTTGTGGCGATACGGGCGGAGCGGGCTGGAGTGCAGGTGCGCGGGTTGAAGCTGACAGTGCTGCTGTTTGTGCCGCTGTTCGCGGCGTGGACGCTGTTTCTGTTTCCGCGGGTGTATGTCTTCGATGGGCTGGTGCAAGCGGCGCTGCTGGCGGCGATTTTTGGGTGCGCGGTAATGTTTCCGTTTGTGGTGGATGGGGCGAAGAAGAGTGTGCATGTGCCGGAGACGGGTGGAGTTGGTTAGACTGGAGTGGATCACGAAATCAGAGGGAAGATGCGGGCGATTGCGGAAGAGACGAAGGCGCTGACGTTTCAGGAGCTGCTGTTCCGGCTGGAGAGGTTCTGGGCGGAGCGGGGATGCGTGCTGCAGCAGCCGTACGACGTGGAGGTGGGCGCGGGGACGATGACGCCGGACACCTTCCTGCGGGTGCTGGGGCCGAAGCCGGTGCGGATTGCGTATGCGCAGCCGAGCCGCAGGCCGGCGGACGGACGCTATGGCGAGAATCCGAACAGACTGTTTCGGCATACGCAGCTACAGGTCATTTTGAAACCGCCGCCGGAGAATATCCAGGAGATGTATCTGGAATCGCTGGAGGCGATGGGGATCGATCTCAGCGAGCATGACATCAAGTTCGAAGAGGACAACTGGGAGTGGCCGGTGGGCGGCGCGTGGGGCGTGGGCTGGCAGGTGATGCTGGATGGGCTGGAGATTACCCAGTTCACCTACTTCCAGCAGTGCGGCGGAATGGACCTGGACCCGATCTGCGGCGAGATTACGTATGGTATGGAGCGGATTGCTGGGTTCTTGCAGGATGTCGATTCGATCTACGACATTGTGTGGGCGGTGGAGCCGGACACGGGGCGGCGTGTGACGTATGGCGAGATGCGGCTGGCCGAGGAGGAGCAGTTTTCGGCGTACAGCTTCGACTACGCGGATGTGCCGAAGCTATGGGAACATCTGGGGCTGTATGAGGCGGAGTGCCTGGCGCTGCTGGAGCGGGCGAAGGAATTATTTGGAGAGACGAGCAAGGCGGATGAGTTGGAGTTGAAGCGGTTTCCGGTGCTGGGCGCGTATGAGCTGGCGCTGAAGTGCTCGCACGTCTTCAATCTGCTGGATGCGCGCGGAGCGATCAGCGTAACGGAGCGGGTGGGCGTGATGGCAAGGATTCGGACGCTGGTGATTGGCGTGGCGAAGGCGTATGTGGCGCAGGGAGAGAAGCTGGCGGCGATAGTTCAGGCGGGTTGAGGGGTTACATCCCACCCATCGCGTGAGACAAAGACGCGATGGATGGGGCACCCGGTACTTCGCGTACGGCGAAAGTTAAGAGCAAGGCGGGAGTGGTATAGGCATGGCGGAGTTTCTGTTTGAGATCGGGTTGGAAGAGGTTCCGGCGCGGATGATCGCGGGGGCGCAGGCGGAGTTGCAGCGGCGCGTGGTGGCGATGCTCAGGACGAATGAGTTGCTGGACGCGGATCCTCGCACTCCTCCTATCGGTGTACGAAGTTTTTCAACACCTCGGCGTATTGCAGTATGTGTGACCGGTGTCCTCAACCGTCAGCCAGATGTCAACGTGACGGCTATTGGGCCATCGGCAAAGGTCGCCTTCAAAGATGGGCAGCCTACTCCTGCCGCAGTAGCATTTGCGAAGAAGCTGGGGATTCCCTTAGAGCAAATTCAGATTATTGAGATTCCCAAGGGCCAGTATGTCACTGGAAGTGCCGCTAGGTCTGGCCGCCCTGCTGCCGAGGTGATTGCCGAGGAGTTGCCGAAGGAGTTGGCCGGGATCTACTGGGCAAAGAATATGACATGGCGGGCGGGCAGGCCGGAGCGGTTTGTGCGGCCGGTGCGCTGGATGGTGTGCCTGCTGGGCGAGGTGGCGGTTCCGGTGGAGTTCGGCGGGAAGACGGCGGGGAAGGTGACGCGCGGACATCGCGTGCTGGCGGGGGATGAGGCGATTCCGATTGGATTTCCCGACGAGTACGAGAAGGTGTTGCTGAAGGCGCATGTGGTGGCGGATGTGGAGGCGCGGCGGCTGGTGGTGCGCAAGGCGCTGGACAAGGCGACGCGGGCGGCGGGCACGGCGGGCGGAGATTCAGCCCTGCGCTGGCGCGAGGATGAGGCGTTGTTGGATACGGTGACCCACCTGACGGAGTGGCCGACGGTGGTGCTGGGGAGCTTTGAGCCGGAGTATCTGGCGTTGCCGGAAGAGGTGCTGGTGACGGTGATGCGCGACCACCAGAAGTATTTTGCGGTGGAAGATGCGGCGGGAAAACTTGCGCCGCACTTTTTGGCGGTGCTGAATACGGCGGCGGATGCGGCGGGCGAGGCGGTGATCCGGCACGGTAACGAGCGCGTGCTGAGGGCGCGGTTCAACGATGCAAGATTTTTCTGGGAGTTCGACCAGAGGGTTCCGCTGGCGGAGCGCGTGAAGCTGCTGGAGAAGGTGACGTTCCAGAAAGATTTGGGGAGTTATGCGGCGAAGACGGAGCGGGTGTCGGCGGTTGCCGGGTCGCTGGCCGGAGTGGTGAAGGCGCGTGGATCGAAGCTGGATGGAGCGGCGCTGGAGCAGGCGGCGCGGCTGGCGAAGACCGATCTGACGACCGAACTGGTGAAGGAGTTTACCGAGTTGCAGGGGCAGGTGGGCGGGCTGTACGCGCGGGCGCAGGGATTTTCGGCGGCGGTGGCGGACGCAATCTACGACCAGTATCTGCCGAAGTCGATGGAGGATGCGGTGCCGCGGACGGTGGAGGGCGCGCTGCTGGCGCTGGCCGATAAGGCGGACACGATTGTGGGAATGTTCGGGCTGGGACTGGAGCCGACGGGGTCGAAGGACCCGTTTGCGCTGCGGCGGGCGGCCAATGGGATTGTGAAGATCCTGGCGGAGGGAGAGCCGGCGCTGCCGCTGACACTGGGCGATGTGGTGGATGCGGTCACTACGAGCGAGGCGTTGCGGCTTTCGGTTGAGAGATTCTTTGCGGAGCGGCTGGAGTTCTATCTGCGCGAGGCGAAGGGGCAGGCGTACGACGTGGTGAAGGCGGTGCTGGCGGCGGGCGCAAACGATGTGCGGGACGCCGTGGCGCGGGCTGAGGCGGTGACGGCGGTACGGGGCTCGGATGACTTTGCGGCGGTGAGCGCGGCGTTCAAACGGATGAAGAACATTCTGGCGCAGGCGGCGGAGAAGGGGGAATTAGCTCTATCGGTCCCGCACGGTGGTACCGCTCATATGGCCGAAATGGACCTTTTGGATGCCGCTGGAGAGACGGCAAAACTTGTGAATGCACGAATCAGAGAGGGTAACTATGTTGCGGCCCTTAAGGAGATCGCTACTCTGCGGCCGCATGTAGATAGATTTTTTGAGGAAGTGATGGTGTTCGATCCTAATCCGAATGTTCGTAGAACAAGGATCAACATGCTCGCGACCATCGTTGGTGATTTCCGCCGTATCGCCGATCTTTCGGAGATTGTGACGGCGGGGTAGGGTGGCATACCCCAGGGGCTAAAGCCCCCCGATTATTGGGGGGCCGGAGTGCCCAGGCTGAAGCCTGGGCCTATCTCAGAAGCAAAGGCAACTGCAAAGGTGAAATACGGGGGTCCTTCGACTGCGTCTGGCGCAAAGTGCGCGCCAGACTTCGCTCAGGATGACGGCGTAAAACAGGCAACGACGAAATGCGGGGATTCTTCGCTGCGCTCAGAATGACAACTTCAGTGGTACTGCGCTCAGGGTCAGAATGACAAACGAATAATCAGCCGAAGCGGGGGGCGAGCAGGATGTGTTGCTCGACGACGCTCTGTTCGAGGACGGACTTGGCGGGGTTGGACTGTTTGTAGCGGACCTGGACGCGCTGGCCTTTCATCTTTGCGACAAAGTCTTCGGCTTCGGCTTTCTTGGCGAATTCGTGGGTGTATTTGCCGGTGCGGTACTCCTCGACGAAGTATGTGTACTGAAGGGTGGCGAGGAAGCGTGAGGTGTGGGCGATTGGGGCGACCTTGCCGCTACTGATGCTGCCTTCGACGGAGGGCCAGCCCTGCGCGCTCTCTTCGAGGCGGCGCTTTTGCCATCTGCGGAGATAGAGCGAGCCCCAACCGGCACCCATGAAGATGACCCATTTGAAGGGTTCGCTCCACATGCGCGCGTGGCGGGTCCAGTAGGCCCAGTGTGAGAAGTCGGGGGTCATGATTGGTACGGTATCACGCGGCGGCTGGTTGGGCAGAGCAGGCAAGGACGTAAAACAAACAACCGCAGGTCCTTCGACTGCGTTTGGCGCTGGGCGCGCCAAACTTCGCTCAGGATGACAGATTTAATTTGTGCGTGCAAACTTCGCTCAGGAGGACGGCGAGTGGGTCAGGCGGGGCGGGCGAGGGCGAGGGCAAGGAGGGCCTGGGTGAGGCGGTCGGGGTCGTGGCGGAGGAGGTTGCCTTCGAGGGTGAAGTCGCCGGAGATGGGTTCTATGCCGAGGGCGCGGATGCGATCGAGGTCGGCTGCGATGGGGGCCTGGCCTCCGCGGGCGTACTTATCCAGCAGGGTGGGCGAGATGGGAGCGGTGTTGATGAGGGCGTAGTCGAAGATGCGGGGGCGTTTTCCGGCGGAATGCGCTCCTGCGCCGTTCGCGCCATTCGGCCCGCAATGCTGGAGGATTTTTTCGATGTGCTGGGATGCGGTGAGGCCGAGCGACTCGTTGGCCTGGGTCATGAGGTTGGCGATGTAGACGCGGGTGGCGCGGGACGCGGCGAGGGCCTCGGGGATGCCGCGGACGAGCAGGTTGGTGACCAGCGAGGTATAGAGCGAGCCTGGGCCGAGGGTGATGAGGTCTGCGTTGGCGATGGCTTCGAGAGTGGCGGGGAGGGGTTCGACATCGGCGGGCGAAAGCATGAGTTCGACGATGCGGTGGGGGCTGGCGGTGATGCTGGTTTCGCCGTGGACCAGGGAGCCATCGTCCATGTGCGCGGCGAGGGTGACGTTGCTGTTGGTGGCGGGATAGATGCGGCCTCGAGCGGCGAGGACCTGGGAGGACATCTGCACGGCCTGGGCGAAGTCTCCGGTGATGCCGGAGAGGGCGGCGAGGAAGAGATTGCCGAAGCTGTGGCCGTCCAGATCGCCGTGATGGAAGCGGTACTGGAAGAGGCGGGCGAGCAGGAGCTCGTCCTCGGAGAGGGCGACCATGCAGTTGCGGATGTCGCCGGGGGGGAGCATGTTGAGTTCTTCGCGGAGGCGGCCGGAGGATCCACCGTCGTCGGTGACGGTGACGATGGCGGCGAGGTCGCGGATGAGGCAGGGAAGATCGGCGGGGAGAGAATCAGGCTTGGGATTGGGGTTGCGGAGGGTGACGGCGCCGGCAGTGCGGCGGGCGGCGGCGGGCGCGGCGACGTATCGCTTGAGGCCGCGCAGCAGGGTGGAGAGGCCGGTCCCTCCGCCGATGGCTACTACACGCAGGGAGGGCTTGCCGTTTTGAGTTGAGGAGGACACTACTGTAACCAGTGTAAATGGAATGGCGCACGCGCGTACTTTGCGGCGGGCGGTCAGATTTCGGGGTAGAGGAGTTCGGTGAAGCGAGGGTCGTCTGCCATGTCCTGGAAATCGGAGTCGGCGCGGGCCTGGATGCGGTTGCGCGGGTTGAGGCGGATGGCCTCGGTGAGGTGCTCGAGGCAGTGGTGGGCGTCTCCGGTCATGCTGGCCAGGACGGCGAGGCCGTAGAGGGCGTAGTCCGCGCTGGAGTTGTCGGAGAGGATTTTTTTCAACTGGGTGCGCGCGTCTTCGTAGTTGCCGTCGTTGAGCAGGGAGATGGCGTAGTCGTAGCGCTCCTCTCCGGAGTGGAAGCGGGTCTCGTGGCGGGAGGCCTGCTGGGTGCAGGCGTTGATGTACATGCGGATGCGCTCGGCGAGGTCGGCGGGGCCGGAGGCGAGCAGTTGTTTGAAGGCGGCGCAGGCTTTGTCGAACTTGCCCTCCTGCATGAGGCGGAGGGCGGTCTCGTAGTGGGCGAGGGCACGGGCGCGGGCGCCGTCGACGGCTGCAGGCGCGGTTCCGGCGAGGGTGCGCGGACGTTTGGCGGAGGAGCGAGGGGCGGTCTTCATCGGGGTCTCTGTGGTTCCTGTCTTGCAGGGTGCAATGACCGGAAGTTGTTGGTCAGCACCCAAAGACGATCGGCTAAGTATGCTCCGGTTTTATACGCATCTGGGACGAGAAGGTCAACCCGGCCCGTGCGCGGGTGGGTCAAGCGCCCGGTTTATGGGCGTAGACGGCGGGGTTGAGGTCGGGGTCGTTGTACATCTTGAGCTGGCGGTAGAGCTTGAAGCGGCGGCGGCCAGCGAGGACATCCTGCCAGAGGCGGTCGAGGCAGGCGGCGAGGTCCGCGCGCTGCTCGCGGAGCAGGTCGAGGCGGGCGAGGTTGCGCTGGCGATGGGCCTCGGAGGCGGTGGGGCGGTGGGCCTCCTCGGCGGTGTGATAGAGCTTGAGCGCGAGGACGGAGAGGCGGTCGAGGATGAGGCCGGGGGATTCGGAGTGGAGCGGGGCGGCGGGGGCCTGCACGCCGGCGGCGGCGAGGAAAGCGCGGTCGATGGCTTCGACCAGGTCGTTGCGCGTCTGGTTGAGAGCGTCGATGGAGCGTTTGAGGCGGGCGATGGCGGCGTCCGATGCTCCGGGCCCGCGGACCTTGTCTTCTTCGTGCCAGAGGTCGAAGTTGGCGCGGTGATGAGCGAGCGCAAGGTCGATCAGGTCCGCGGAGGCCGCGGGCGCTTCGGTGGCTGGGGATGCGAGCGGGACGGGAGCGAGCGGGTCCTGGTGCCAGCGGAGCGTGGCTTGATCGTGCAGTCGCGTGATTTCGAGAGCGGTCAACATGGACGGCGGCGCGGCGCGCGCGGCACCTTCCAATGTATCAGCAGCCTGGGCACGGCTTCCGGTTTCAGAGAGATTTCGAATTCACGAGGGGCCTGGAAAGTCATCCATAGGACGCTCTCCATTTATGATGACAATTAGTTGCGCGTGTACTGCGTCGCCGTGGGAGAGCAGATTGCCGCCTGAGTCGCCGATTCGGAAGGTGTTGATCTACCGCCTGGGCAGCCTGGGCGATACGGTGGTGGCATTGCCTTGCTTCCACCTGATTGCGCGCACGTTTCCCCAGGCGGAGCGGGTATTGCTGACGAACTTTCCGGTCCATGCCAAGGCAGCGGCGACGGCGGCGGTGCTGGGCGATTCGGGGCTGGTCCACGGCACGATGCGCTACACGGTGGGGACGCGGCGGATTGGGGAGCTGCTGCGGCTGACGAGGGAGATTCGGCGCTTTCGCCCCGACGTGCTGATCTACCTGATGCCGATGCGGCCATGGAGAAACGTTCTGCGAGACCGGATATTCTTTTGGAACGCCGGGGTGCGGCGTGTGGTGGGGTTGCCTGGCGAGCAGGAGTTGAAGCACCGCTTCGACGCGTCGACGGGACTCTATGAGCCGGAGGCGGAGCGGCTGGCAAGGGCCATTGCGGAGCTGGGAGAGGCGCAGCCGGAGGAGATGGCGAACTGGAACCTGCGGCTGAGTGACGCGGAGCGTAAGGCCGCGGTTGCGGCGCAGGGCGGTCTCTTCGGGCGGCGGTTGATTGCCTGCGGCCCAGGCACCAAGATGCAGGCCAAGGACTGGGGCCAGGACAACTGGAGGGAGTTGCTGGCGCGATTGCGGGTGAAGTATCCAGAGCATGGGTTGATCCTGGTCGGCGCCCAGGAGGATTACGTTGTGAGTGAGCACTCCGCCGAAAAGTGGATGGGCTCGAAGATGAACCTGTGCGGCCGGCTGACGCCGCGCGAGACCGCGGCGGTCCTGGAAGGCGCGGAGGTCTTTCTTGGGCCGGACTCCGGGCCGATGCACCTGGCCGCCAGCGTTGGAGTACCGTGTGTGATTGCGTTTTCGGCGCACGGGCTTCCCGGCGTATGGTATCCGGCCGGGCGGCAGCACCAGATCGTCTATCATCAGCCGGAATGCTTTGGCTGCGGACTTGAGACATGTATTGTGATGAAGAAGAAGTGCATGACTTCGGTGACAGTGGAGGAGATGGAGCAGGCCGTGGGACGCGTTCTGGGGCCGTTGCCGCAAATTTTGAAGTGAGGGCCAGGAGGCCTGTTTTCCATGTGGATCGAACCCGGCGGCGCGGATTGCCGCAGATCTCGACCGGCCGCCGGTTGCGTGGAGATTATATTGCGAGGCGGGGGGCGACGAGGGCGCGGATGCGGAGTTCGATGGCGTCGATGGAGTTGTCGCTGTCGTCTTGGTTGGCGACGATGAGGACGCGGCGGGGTTCGCGGGCGGCGATCCGCAGATAGGCGGTGTGGATGCGGGCGTAGAAGTCGTCAGACTCGCGCTCGAAGCGGTTCTCGTCGGCGGGTTGCGCTTCGGGGAGTGAGTCGGGTTGCGGCGCGGTTTGCGATTGGGTTGCGGCGTAGCGGTGGTTGCGGCGGCGGGCACGGGCCAGAGCGGCTTCGAGCGGCGGGAGGAGAAGCAGGGTAAGGTCGGGCTGGAGGTTGTTGCAGACGGCGGCGTGCATGGCGAGGATGCGCGAGCTGCCGAGATGGCGGCCGGCCCCCTGGTAGGCTTCGGAGGAGTCGGTGTAGCGATCGCAGAGGACGATGGAGCCGGCGGCGAGCGCGGGGGCGATGATCTCGGCGATGGCCTGCGCGCGGTCGGCGAACATGAGGGCCATCTCGGCGAGCGGAGTGATGGGGCCGAGGGCGGACTCGGAGCGCGAGTCGACGAGGACGGCGCGGAGGCGGTCGCCAAGCGCGGTGGAACCGGGCTGGCGCAGCGTGACGACGGTGTGGCCGGAGGCAGTGAGCCAGGCGGCGAGACGGCGCATCTGGGTGGTCTTGCCGGAGCCGTCCAGGCCCTCGAAGGTGATGAAGGTTCCGCGTGGCATGGGGTCAAGTCTATCGCAATGGGCGCGGGAGGGAATCATTCCTTGGATTTCTGGCGGAGCTCGCGGATGATCTCGGGGAGGCGATGGAAGAGGGCGACCGAGCGCAGCCAGTTGCGGTTGTCGATGGCCGGGTATCCGCTGACGGTGGCGCCGGGGGCGACGTCGGAGGGGATTCCGGTCTGCGCGGTGGCGACGGCCCCGTCGCCGATGGTGAGATGGCCGGCGACGCCAACCTGGCCTGCCAGGATCACATTCTTACCGACGTGGGTGGAACCGGAGAGGCCGACCTGCGAGCAGAGCAGGGTGTTGGCGCCGACCGACGAGCCGTGGCCAACCATGACGAGGTTGTCGATCTTGGCGCCGGTGTGGATGCGGGTTTCGCCGATGGAGGCGCGGTCGACGGTGGAGTTGGCCTGCACCTCGACGTGGTCGTCGAGGACGGTGACTCCGGTCTGGAGGATCTTGTGCCAGGCGGGCGCGTTGGGTAAAGGCGAGTCGTAGTGGGCGAAGCCGAAGCCGTCGGCGCCGATGATGGCGCCGTTCTGGAGGGTGACGTGGTCGCCGAGGCGGCTGTGTTCGCGGACTATGGAGTGGGCGTGGGCGAAGAAGTGGCTGCCGATCCGAGCGTGGGGATAGATCACTGCATGGGGCAGAAGAATTGCGTGATCTCCGATGACGACGTGGTCGCCGATGACGACGTAGGGGCCGATGTGGGCTTCGGGGCCGATCTGCGCGGTGGGAGCGATGACGGCGGTGGGATGGATTCCGGGCGCGTAGGTTGGGGCCTGGTAGAGAAGCTCGAGGGCGCGGGCGAAGGCCAGATAGGGATTACTGATGCGCAGGGTCGCGGCGGCGATGGGGCCGAAGGAGGGTTCGACCAGGACGGCGGTGGCCTGGGTAGTGCGGGCCAGCGGCGTGTACTTGGGATTGGCGACGAAGGTGAGCTGGCCAGGGCCGGCGTCTTCGAGGCCGGCGGCGGAGGTGACTTCGGCGTCGGGGTCGCCTTGGAGGGTTGCGCCGAGATGAGTGGCGAGGTCGGAGAGCTTCATGGAGGAATTGTAGTGGAGACTGTTGTCCGTTGTTCGTTGTGCGTTGTCCGCTCAACCAAGCCGGATTTTGTCGGACAACGGAGAACGGAGAACGTACAACTGCATTAGTTGGGGCGGGAGGCGGGGTCGATGGGGAGGTGGAAGAGCTCTTCCTGGAGGTCTTCGGCGGCGGCGGGGGCGGGGCGGGGCTGGCGGCGGGAGGGGGTGGTGATGACGGCGAGGAGCTGGAGATCGGCGAGGGCGGCGCGGGGAACATAGAGGCGCTGCGTGTTGGAGCGAGTGTCGGGCGGGGCGAGGAAGAGGCCGTCGTCGTCGGCGAGGGCGTCGAGGAGAGAGCGGTCGGTGGGGGCGAGGCCCTCCAGGAGGTCTCCGGAGCGGAAGATGAGGCGGAGCCAGAGGCCCTCGGTGCGGGGGCGGGCGAGAAAGGCGCGGCGGGTGAGGCGCTCGGGGTTGACGGGGTCGGAGAGGTTGAAGTCGCGGACGTAGCAGATGGTTTTGATGTCGTTGAGCGGCAAGGAGATGATGCGGCCCGCGAGGTCGAGGAGATCGATTGCGTGATGGCGCACAAAGGCGGCCTGGGGCAGGTAGCCGGGGAGGATGTCACCGGAGAAGCGTCGGACGAGGACCTTTTTGGGGGAGTTGGACATGAGAAGCGACCGTGTGGAACCCGTATGGGGGATTGTCGCACGGCTGGGGCGGAACCGCCACGAAAAAGGTGCAAATAGGCTGGCAATAGGCGCGAATGCGTGCTAGAATGGGGTCTTGCGCCGTGCTTTTCTTGCTCATATAAACGACTGATTCTCAATAGTTTAGGTTGTAGTTTGGAGCGGTATTCCGCTCCGGATTCAGGCCGGGTTCCGGCGAGTGTGCAGACCGGAGTTCAGGTGCAAAACTCAGGCCGGAGCGACCAGCGTTGCGATTGGATGAAGTGACCCGGCGGCGGCCGGATGGAGAGAGCGCACCCGTATGGCCGATTACATCTATCTACTTGAAAACCGCCTCTCCGAGGCCCAGAAACTGGCACTTACAAAGGTACGCGAGATCGCCCGCGCCAAGGGGTTGACGGTCTTCCTGGTGGGCGGAGCGGTGCGCGACCTGACCAGCGGATCGCCGGTGCGCGACCTGGATGTGGCGGTTCAGGGAAATGCTCTTAAACTGAAGAAAGATTTGCAGAAGGCTGGGGCTGTTCTTACCGGGGAGATGGAGGCGGGGCAGGCGCTGTTTGTGCGGTTTCCGGGCAACGTGCGGATGGAGGTGGGGAGCACGCTGGCGGTGCATTATCCCAAGCCGGGCAAGCCGGTGATGAAGACGGCGACGATCCTGGACGACCTGCGGCGGCGCGACTTTACGGCGAATGCGATGGCGCTGTCGCTGAACGAGGGGTCGTATGGGTTGCTGATGGACCCGCTGAACGGAGTGGCGGACATCGAGAACCGGGAGCTGCGGCTGGTGAGCAACTACGGGTTCATCGAGGACCCGGTGCGGATGATCCGGGCGGTGCGGTTTGCGGCGCGGCTGGGCTGGCAGATGGAAGAGAAGACCCAGGCGCGCTACCAGGCGGGCAAGGCCGAAGGGTATATCTCAGCGATGAGCAGCTTCCAACGCGGGTATGAGGCGGAAGAGATTGTGCATGAGGAAGACCCGCTGCGAGTGATGCGGGGGCTGGAGCAGGAGGGCTGGCTGAAGCGGCTGGCGCCAGGATGGAGTTCGGCCAAGGCGAATGTGGCGGAGTTGGAGAAGCTGCGCGAGGCGCAGATGCAGTTGCAGATGCAGGGCATTGTTGCGGACGCGTCGGCCGCGCAGTTTCCGCTGCTGACGGCGAAGATGCAGGCCAAGGACTTGAAGGCCCTGAAGAAGAGCTTTCCGCGGCGGGGGTTTGTGGCCGAGATCGATGCGCTGGAGGGCGAGGCGAAGCGGTTTGCGGCGGAGCTGGGGTCGAAACAGGCGGCCAGGCCGTCGGCGAGCTGGAAGCTGCTGATGGCAGCACGGCCGGAGGCGGTGCTGTGGGTTGCGTACTCCACCAAGAACGCGGCGTTGCAGGCGAAGTTCCAGAGCTTCTATACGGAGTGGTCGCAGGCGCGGCAGAGGGTCCCGTATGCGCAGATGCAGGAGATGAGGATCGTTCCGGAGTTGGCCGTGTTCGATGAGCTGGTGGAGAAGGTGTTCTTCGAGTTGATGGACGGACGGCTGGGCACAGTGGAGGAGATGAAGGCGTTTCTGGAGCCGTACTCGCCGCCCGCGCCGCCTCCCGCGGTGCATCTGCGGCGCGCGCGGGCGACAAAGAAGGATGCGAAGGCGAAGGCGCGCAAGAAGGCCGAGACGGACGAGGGACTGGCGGAGGACGCGGCGGGATTGGACGGGGCTGCTTTGCTGGCTGACGTTGCGTCGGTGACGGACGAGTCGACGGGTACGACGGCCAAAGCGAATGCATCGAAGCCGGTAGATAGAAAGGCGGCGGCATCGGCGATAGCGGCGGTGAAGGCCGCGGAGAAGAAGGCTGCTGAGGCGAAGAAGGTTGCGGAGAAGAAGGCCGCTGAGGCGAAGAAGGTTGCGGAGGCGAAGAAGGCTGCGGCGGCGAAGAAGGCTGCTGAGGCGAAGAAGGCTGCTGAGGCGAAGAAGGTTGCGGCGGCGAAGAAAGCTGCTGAGGCGAAGAAGGCTGCTGAGGCGAAGAAGGTTGCTGAGGCGAAGAAGGTTGCTGAGGCGAAGAAGGTTGCGGTGAAGAAGGCTGCGGAGAAGAAGGCTGCTGAGGCGAAGAAAGCCGCTGAGGCGAAGAAGGTTGCGGCGAAGAAGGCTGCGGCGAAGAAGGCTGCGGAGGCGAAGAAGGTGGTCGTGAAGCTGAAGACCAAGACTGCGCTGAAGGCGTCGGCGAAGGCTGTAGCGAAGAAAGCCCCGGCGAAAGCTGCCAAGGTGAAGGCGAAGAAGAAGAACAAGCCTGTTGCGAAGGCTACAGGAAACACGAAGGGTAAGACGCCTGCGAAGGGCTCATCGGCGAAGAAGCGGTAGCTGGCATAACGGTGAATGCAAGCGGTCCGTGGCGCACGCCGGTGGAATCCCATGTCTCAAAAGCGAGATGTGGGGCACCCGATTCAATGGCTGATTTCAGACCTGGGCCACCCGCCCCTTCGTTGGGCTCACATCACACCAATTTGTTTCAGCATTCCCATGAGATCGTAGAATAGGTTTTCTTCCACGATCTCTCCGTTTTCATTCCAGTGCGCCACAGTACAGAAGTCCACCTTAAAACTCTTGTTTGTCGGGGCAATCACCGAGCCGTCGGCCATCGTCGTCGGCCCCGTCATGGTCCCGGTAAACTCGGCGATTGTGCATGTCCAATCACCCTGTGCGATCATCACTTTGTATGGATTGTTGACGAGGTGCTGGTCGGGAAACGTTTTGAAAAAGGCAAGCGCCTCCTGCTCATGAGCTTCTATTCCATGCGTCGGAGGTTGGTTGGGCCATCGCACCACGCAATTCTTGGCGTGGCGTTTGTGGAACGTTGTAAGCTCCTTCGCGTTCCAGGAATCGTCCAGCGTCTTCATCAATTGCAAGTTTTGTTCTGGGGTCATAACCTCACCTTTCGCTTGATCTACCTCGCGTGTTCCAATTTTCGTACTTCTTGCGTTGTCCATGGCTTCCAAAAGCCACCGCGCTGACAGGGATTTGAGTTTATTCCGTCTTGGCGTCATAGGCGTCAATGGTGCGCGCAGAATAGACCATGTCCTCGTTTGTATCTACCCTCATTCAGCAGCATTCCTTCGCGGAACCAGGTGAAAGCTTGGCGGAGGTGGGCTAGATATCATCATTGAACTTGGGGTCGGCAGCATGTGCCCCGTTACAGAAGGGTTTGTTCTCGGATCGGCCGCAACGGCAGAGAGTCATGCGATTCCGCAATTCGTAGGTTTGGCCATCGGCTCCAATGAGCGCTATCCCTCCGCGCACCCACAACGGGCCGCTGCAATTCTGCGCAGGGTCCTCCACCACTCCGATCGAGTGCGAAAACTTTGGTTCAACCGGCTCGCCGGTCTGGTTGTCTACCGCAATCAAACGACCAGCGGGACAGCTTCCTACTTGACGTATAAATTGCGCACGTATTCGTTCATCGTCGGTTCTTCCCACCTGGTTCCAAACTCGACCGTGCGGATCGCAAAAGCGCGCGAATGCACATAAAACTTCCGCATCGAGGAGTTGCATCGTCGGGCCATCAAGCACGTTTGCCTGCTGCGCAACAGGAGCATGACTAGCTGTTTCGGTACCGTCGAAGCCGACTTTGGAGTGTGTCCCGTCGCAGAACGGCTTGGTCTTCGACCGGCCGCAACGGCAAAGCGCATACTGAGGAGAAAAGGCAAACGCCCTACCCTCGACCCACTCGGTGGAATAGCCTTTGCTATCGACGCCAATGGTTTGGATCGCAACCGGTACAGAGCCCGAGACGATATACGGACCATTCTTCGAGACGGTGATTATCTTGGTCACAATAGTCCCTCCCGCCGAGAAGGTACTCCATTCCAGCGAAACAGGCAATCAGTCTGCTCGTAAAGTTCTTAGCAGAGGCTTGCTCGTTTAGAGCATTTTCGCCAATGGTGTAGAGTATCGCGCTGCGAACAAAATGCGGGGATTCTTCCCCATTCCCCTTCACTGCGTTCAGGGTCAGGGTCAGAATGACAATTCATTTACCTCTACACCAATCGTGAAAGCGCTTTAAATGATGGGGCGGCGCGCGCTTACTCAGCGGACGGCGATCAGGGTGAAGAGGCAGAGCCAGAGGGCGGCGATGGCGTGCCAGTACCAGGCGGCGCAGTCGACCATGATCTGGCGGTCTTCGACGCTGCGGAAGGCGAAGAGGCCGATGGCGGCGGCGATGAGGCCGATGAGGCCGGCGGCGAGATGGATGGCGTGGGCGCAGGTGAGGATGTAGAAGGAGTGGCCGCTGCCGCCGCTTGCGCGGAAGGCGACTCCCTCGAGTGTGAGTTGATGCCAGGCGAGCCATTGGCCTGCGAGGAAGAGCGAGCCGAGGACGAGGGTTGCGAGCAGCCAGGGCAGGGCGCGGCGGGAGATGGGATGGCCCAGGCCAAACCACTCCTCCATGGCGTCGATGGAGTGGAAGATGTGGCGGCGGGCGATCTCGACGGTGACGGAGCTGAGCAGCAGGACGGCGGTGTTGAGCCAGAGGATGGGCGGGACGGCGGCGGGCAGCCATGCGTTGATGGCGTGGTTGTATGCGTCGAGCCGGCCGGCGGGCTGGGTGACGGAGAAGACGCTGACCAGCCCGGTGAAGAAGAGGAAGACGGCGCCGAGAGCGAAGAAGAGGCCGAGGCGGTAGGAGATGAGGCGCTGGCCCGGGTGGTGCGGGCGGTTGGGACGGTTGTCCCAGTTGTCGTTGTCGCCCCCACCGCCGGTGCGCTTGAGGTCGCCTCCGTTGGGCGGACGGCGGCCGTGGCCTCCATCGTCCTCTTCGAAGGAGCGGCGGGGGCGGCGTTCGAGATCGGGGGGCGAGACGATGGTGGGCATCCGGACCACTCCACACGCGCGCGATACGTAGAGATTACTCGGATTGGGCCGCGGGCACCACTGGGGAAGAATGCAAAGGATTAATGCGGAAGATTCACTGGGGCGCGATGGATGGGGCACCCGGTTATGAGGTTGGGACAGCCGTTAGTGAGGCGGGTTGTTGGGGGGCGGGTCGGCGGCGACTTCGAGACCGAAGCGGGCGAGTTCGCGCCTCTGCAGCCCATAGTCGACGAAGAAGCCGATGCCAATGGCCAGGGGAATGAGGCCGCAGGCGGAGACGATGAGAACCTCGCGGACTTGAAGAATGGTGGCAAGCAGAGAGCCGAAGACGGCCAGGCCAATGCCAATGGAGACCAGAACGACGCCGGTGCGGCGCGCGTAGGCGAGGCTACGCAGGGGATCCCTGGTCTTTGCGGCGTCCTCGATGTCCTTGTCGGCGGGTTTCAACAACTGATTGATCTGGTCCACCGACATGCCGCGCTGCACCATGGCCATGCGCTCCTCGGACTGGATACGGCGCTTCTGAACCGACCCGATCATCTGAACAAGTCCGGCGATAGCCAGCCATGCGAAGACCGCTACTGGAACGATGTATGGACCCCAAGATTCACTGAACATAATATTTTCTCCTTCTGTCCGCGTTAGACTGGCGGGGCGGCGCAGAGTTTCACCGCGGCGGATGAAACTTTCAAAGCGGCGCGAGGTCTAACCCTGCTTGGCAACCGACTCCAGCTTCGAAGAGATTGTGCGCGAGCACCAGGCGATGGTGTTCCGCACGCTGCTGCGGCTGACGGGAAGCCGCGAGCACCTGGACGATCTGGCGCAGGATGTGTTTCTGCGGCTGTATCGCGCGCTGCCCAGCTTTCGCGGAGAGGCGCTGGTGACGACGTATCTATACCGCATTGCGGTGAATGTGGCGCAGGATGAGTGGAAGCGGCGGCGGCGGGAGGCGCAGTCGCTGGTGTCGATTTCGGACGAGACGAGCGGATGGGAGGAGCGGCTGCCGCATCCCGGACGCAATGCGGAAGAGCAGATGGAAGAACGCGAGTTTCAGATGGCAGTGGAGGAGCAGATGCAACGGCTGAGCCAGGTGGAGCGCGCGGTGCTGGTGCTCTATCATCAGGAGGAGCGAACGTATGAGCAGATCGCGCTGGCGCTGGGGTTGCCCATCGGGACCGTGAGAACGCATCTGCACAGGGGACGCAGGAAGCTGCGCGATGGGATTGCGGCGCGGCGCAGCGAGCGGGACCAAACGCCGGTAAAGGAGGCGCGATGCACGAGCAACGGATGAGAGATGGAATGGACGCATTGGAAGAGCGAGTAGTGCGGGCGCTGGAGCGGGCGCCGGAGGTGACGATTCCCGCGGAGTTTGCGGTGCGCGTGGCTGGCCGGGTTCCGGTGCGCAGAGCGTTTGCGGCGAGGCCCGCGCGATATGGGTTGATGGCGATGCGGACCAGCGTGGTTGTGCTGGTGCTGGCGCTGGTGGTGGTGGCGATGCACGCGGGCGGGCGAGGTGTGTTTGGAATTGCGCTGGAGTGGGTGCTGTGCGCCGAGCTGGTTGCGCTGGCGGTGTGGCTAGGCGGAGTGAGGAATTTTTTCGTACACGAGGCGTAAGGGCGGGCGAAGCTTTCAGCGTGGTTCGTTCGCGGCGGCGAGGTGGGAGCGGACGAGGGTGAGGAAGAGCTGGTGGACGCGGGGGTCGGCGGAGAGCTCGGGGTGGAATGTGGCGGCGAGGATGTGGCCGGAGCGGACGAGGGTGGGGAAGCCGTCGCGGGTGGCGAGGGTCTCGACCGCAGGGCCAGTGCGGGTGATGCGCGGGGCGCGGATGAAGACCATCTCCAGCGGCGGGCCGGGGAGCGAGGTGGGAGCGGTGAGGATGGAGGAGTCGATCTGGCGGCCGTAGGCGTTGCGCTGGACGGTGATGTCGAGCGCGGCGAGCGAACGCTGGGCGGGGGCTTCGACGCGCGTGGCGAGCAGGATGGCACCGGCGCAGGTGCCGAAGGTGGGCGTGGAGCGGACGTAGGTTTGCAGCAGCTCGAAGAAACCGTTGCGGTCGAGGAAGCGAAGCATGGTGGTGGATTCGCCGCCGGGCAGGACGAGGCCGTCGAGGCCGTCGAGGTCTGGCGGAAGACGGACCAGGCGCGGAGTTGCGCCGAGGGCGGCGAGCGCGCTGACGTGAGCGTCATAGGCGCCCTGCAGGGCGAGGACGCCGATGAGCGGAGAGTTGGGCGCTGCGGTCACTTCGGCGAACTCGTGGTTGGTGCGGGAGTGGCGGCGGGTGCGGGCGAAGCTGCTGGCGCGGATTCTGGTGCGGGCATGCTCTTGAGGAAGTCGACGAACATTTGATTGATCTGCGGTTGAAGGCTGGTCAGCCTGGACTGGGCAAGCTGATTGACCTGGGTATTGATCCCCGGCATCTTGTCGAGCAGGGCGATGCCCGCGGGGGTCTTGTAGAAGGCGACGATACCGTCCAGCTCCTGCTCGGTGAAGGTTTTGGAGTAGAGGCCGGTGATTGTGGGTTCCATCGCCTTCCAGCCCAGTTGGGCGTCCAGCAACTGGGAGACTTTTTTCTCGAAGCCGTCGAGTTTGGCCTTGTTCTCCGGCGTTGGGCTGGGGCCGGCCGCGTTCTGTGCCGTGGTGGTGACCTGCTGCATGATGTTGGAGAAGGCCTGCTGGACCATGCTTTCGGAGTGCAGCAGCGTGACCAACTGGGCCGCCTTGGCGCGGCGGGAGGCATCGTCGGCGCGCGCGGCGGAGGCCTGGCTGGGGTGGGCGGCGGGAGCCTGCCCGGCGCGAGCGGCGATGGGAAGGCAGAGGGCGAGAACGAGGAGCAGAGCGAGACGATGCGGACGAAGACGGATGGGCATGATGGGATTAATTTTACTTGCTATGAAAGTTTGATGCGATTGGGCAGTAGAGATCAGCGCGGCTAAATGCCGCGAAGCACTTCCGTCGTACGCAGTGCTTACCAGCCGCGGGTTTGCAAGAGGTCTTTTTCTTCGATGGCGGCGGCGGCGAGGCCCTTCATGGTTCCGGTGACGGATTCGCTGGCGTCGGCGACGATCTTGGCGTCGTTGAAATGAGTGGTGGCGATGACGATGGCTTTGGCGCGGGAGACGGCTTCGGCGCGCTCCTCGGGATTGCGCGGCTGGGCGACGTCCTTGGCGGTGCAGAGGCCGACGGTGGCGTCTTGTTTGGTCCAGAGTTCAACGTCGAGCGGAGTGGCGCGCTCCTTCATGAAGATGCCGGAGCCGACGAAGACGCTTTCGGCGCCGAGCTGCATCATGAGGGCAGCGTCGGCGGGAGTGGCGATGCCGCCGGCGGAGAAATTGGGCACGGGGAGCTTGCCGGAGCGGGCGACCATGCGGACGAGTTCGTAGGGCGCCTGAAGTTCCTTGGCGGCGTGGTAGAGTTCCTGGTCGCTGAGGACGGTGAGGGCCTTGATCTCGCCGACGATCTGGCGCATGTGCTGCACGGCGTGGACGACGTCTCCGGTGCCGGCCTCGCCCTTGGTGCGGACCATGGCCGCGCCTTCGGCGATGCGGCGCAGGGCCTCGCCCAGGTTGCGCGCGCCGCAGACGAAGGGCGTGGTGAAGGCGTGCTTGTCGATGTGGTGCGTCTCGTCGGCGGGGGTGAGGACCTCGGACTCGTCGATGAAGTCGACGCCGAGGTGCTGGAGGATCTGCGCTTCGGCGAAGTGGCCGATGCGGGCTTTGGCCATGACCGGGATGGTGACGGCGGCCATGATCTGGCGAATGAGCTTGGGGTTGGCCATGCGGGCGACTCCGCCCTCGGCGCGTATCATGGCGGGGACGCGTTCCAACGCCATGACGGAGATGGCCCCGGCCTCCTCCGCGATGCGCGCCTGCTCGACGTTCATGACGTCCATGATGACTCCGCCCTTGAGCATCTCGGCGAGGCCGAGCTTGAGACGGAGGGTCGTAGAGCCGATGCTGCCGCTGGGAGTGCTGGTTGGGGTGGTGTCTGCCATGGGGTTCTCCTTGCTGGGGCGCGCTTCCGGTGGATGGAACGAATGCGCGGGAAGCGGGTGCGAATCTCTAGTTTAGCAGCTTGGCGGGAGAACGGAGGCTGATGCTCCCTTGTCGTGGACATGAACGAAAGACGGCCGGTCGCACCCGCGAACGACAACCCGCCCATCGCAAACTGCGCGATGAATGGGGCACCCGGCGGGACTAGAAGAGTTGGAAGTTGACCTGAACGTTCAGATAGACCGGGACTGGTTTGCCATGCAGTGTGGCGGGCTCGAACTTGTATTGCTTCACGGCGTCAACTGCTGCCTGATCGAGTGAGAGCGCGGCTGCTCGATGTGTCCGATCTACCATGTCTGCAATAGACCTACTGATATGTACATTCTGCGTATTGCCTTTCTCGTCTACTCTGAAGTACACAGTTGCAATTCCACCGATCTTCTGCTTTCTCGCCAATTCAGAAAAATTCGGCTGGGGCATGTAAATGATCTTCGGCGCGGTGACGCCACCTCCGACGAGATAAATTCCAGAGGCATCGGGGATGGGACTGGGTGGTTCGGCGGGTGCGGCCTGGTTCGGGGTGGTGGCTGACGCGGGTTGAGCAGGCTGCGCGGCGGGTGGTTGGGTGGACGGGGTGGCGGGAGTGGGTGCTTGCGCGGAGAAGAGGGCGAGCCAGAGTACGAAGAGGTGAGTCATTGGGAGCCTATGTGAGTCTGGGAAATGGTAGCACGGAGGGGTGCGGTACATCCCATACATCGCGATGAAAGTGCGATGAGTGGGGCACCCGGCGACGATACTTGGCGGGGTGATGTATCGTTTTCGACGAGGGGAAATGACCATGAATCGAACGATGAAGATTGCGGCGGTGTTGGGCGTGGCTGTGTGGATGAGCGCGATGGCGAGTGCGCAGACCCAGTCTGCGGGAGTTCAGAAAAAAGCTGCGGAGATTGTGAAGACGAATGCACTAACGCAGGCGGGAGCGAAGACAACGACCGTGGCTGTGGCGAAGGCGGGTGCGCAGATGGGGGCGAAGGACGCGGCGGCGCAAGCGGCGACGTTGGCGATCGATGCAGGGAAGGCGGGGGCGAAGGTGAGTCCGACGCTGTATGGGTTGATGACCGAGGAGATCAACTACTCGTACGAGGGCGGGCTGTATGGGGAGCTGGTGCAGGACAGGACGTTTCTGAGCTTGCGCGATCCGTCGAACTGGATTCCGGTGGCGCAGGGGACGGCGCGCGGGGCCGTGGCGCAGGACCGGACGACCGGGCCGAGCGCGGCGCTGCCGTCGAGCCTGAAGATCGCGGTGGAACAGGCGGACGCGAAGGACGCGTACGGGCTGCGCAACGGCGGATGGTGGGGCGTGCCAGTGCGGGGGAATACGACGTACACGGGGTCGGTGTGGGCCAAGGGCGATGCGGCGGCGGTGGGCGGCGCGGCGGTGCGGGTGAGCCTGATTGCCAACGATTCGGGCAAAGCGCTGGCCAGCTATCTGCTGCCGGCGTTGACGACGGAGTGGAAGCAGTACAACTTCACGATGAAGACGGGCGCGATTGCCAAGGTGACGGCGGCGAACCAGATTCTGCTGAGCGTGGAGCGGCCGGGGACGGTGTGGGTGCAGCAGCTTTCGGTGTTTCCGCCGACGTACAAGAACCGCGTGAACGGGAATCGCGTGGACCTGATGGAGCTGTTGGCGGGGATGCATCCGGCGTTCCTGCGCTTTCCCGGCGGAAACTATCTGGAGGGCAATACGATTGCAGAGCGCTTCGACTGGAAGAAGACGATTGGGCCGCTGGTGGACAGGCCGGGACACACCAGTCCGTGGGGATACCCGCGGGGATACCATTCGACCGACGGGATGGGGCTGCTGGAGTTTCTGGAGTGGTGCGAGGACCTGAAGATGCAGCCGGTGCTGGCGGTGTACGCGGGCTACTCGCTGGGCGGAGAGCATGTGGCGCCGGGGCCCGACCTGGAGCCGTATGTGCAGGACGCGCTGGACGAGATTGAGTATGTAGCGGGCGATGCGACGACAAAGTGGGGCGCGGAGCGGGCCAAGGACGGGCATCCGGCGGCGTTTCCGCTGACGTATGTGGAGATCGGCAACGAGGATTTCTTCGACAAGTCGCAGAGCTACGACGGACGGTATACGCAGTTCTACAAGGCGATCAAGGCGAAGTATCCCGCGCTGCAACTGATTTCGTCGTCCAATGCGAGGGGAAATGTGGTGAAGAGCGTGACGCCGGACCTGATCGACGACCACTACTACAAGCGCGCGGAGGAGTTCTTCAAGGACGTGCATCACTACGATAATGCGCCGCGCACGGGGCCGAAGATCTTTGTGGGCGAGTGGGCGACGCGGGAGGGAATGCCGACGACGAACTTCGGCGCGGCGCTGGGCGATGCGGCGTGGATGACGGGGATGGAGCGGAACAGCGACCTGATCCAGATTGCGAGCTACGCTCCGCTGCTGGTGAATGTTGACCCGAACGGGATGCAGTGGCAGTCGAATTTGATCGGGTATGACGCGTTGAGGAGTTACGGCAGCCCGAGCTACTACGCGCAGGCGATGTTTGCGGGACACATTGGGACGGAGATTGTGGCGGCGGAGCTGGAGGGCGCGGGAGACCGGCTGTTCTATTCGGTGACGAAGGACGCAGCGAAGGGGGTTGTGTACCTGAAGCTGGTGAACGCCTCGTCGGCGGCGCAGGAGCTGAAGATCACGCTGAACGGCGCGAAGGCTGTGAAGCCGACGGCAAAGCTGGTGCGGCTGAGTGCGGGCTCGACCGCGGCGACCAATACGATTAATGATCCGAAACGGGTTGTGCCGGTGGAGAGCACGGTGACGGGCGTGGCGAAGATGTTTACGCGGACGGTGCCGGGGTATTCGATTGAAGTGTACGAGATTGGGGTGCAGTAGGGGAGTTACAGATTTGCAGGTGATCCCATGACTTATCGCATAAGTGTTTTGATACAAGCCAGCTTGTTGTGCTTTCTCTTTGCGCCGGGACTTCAGGCTACAGCGCAGCAGCCAGCGACCTCCAAAATGCAAGGGGGTCGTGTGATTCTAGGTGTGTTGGAGGACATCCCTGGAGAATACAGCGGGGAGTCTGATTTTCTGGCAGTGCGAGCAGTATTTGAAAAGAATGGCGACAACTGGCGAGCTTTCCCTACCAATACCAAGAGCTACCATGACCTACAGACTCTCCCAGTGTCCTATCCCCCCAAGAAGACATGGGTCATAGCCTTTGATGGAAAAAATTTGGGCACAATAACGGCTCAGACCCCGTCACAATTTCGCTTCTATTCCGAGATCGGAATCGAGCACATTACCAGCCACGGCCCGGTTCCGACCGTTGGCAAGAAGTCGACAGATTACGCAGGTTTCTCAGATACCCCAGTCTATCGACCGCTTGTTGCCGTATCGCAACCAAATTTCACAGATCCAGATCAGTGGAAGCCCGCGGAGCTTACATCAGAATTGATCGCCACTGCACGACAGCAGTTCCGAAGCAAATTCCCAAAGGTTTCAAATTGCAAGGAACCAAATGAAACTTTGCTTAAACCATGGGATTATCGCGACGAAGACATTAAAGTAAGTAAATCCTATTCGTCGAACAATGACTGGTCACTTATCGAACTGCAACTGACTAGTTATGCCTGCGATGGAATGTTGGATGATGACAGCGCATTTGGCGGTCAATGGTATGTCATTGATCCAACCGGAAAACCAAGGTTCTTGGGCACGAACATGTGGCTCGTGGACGCTGGGGACTATGACAATAACGGGAGTTCTGAAGTGTTGTTTTCGATAAACGGATATAACTCTGGTGGATACCGTTTGTTTTATAAAAACTTCACACAGAGCACAGAGTTCCTATTTCATTACCATTAGTGCGCGGGAGACATATAGCGGGCGGCCCAGGTGAGGAAGGTGGCGAAGTTGGGCTGGGGGTTGTGGCCGTAGGGATGCTGGCGGAAGGCGAGGTCGCCGGCGACGAGCGCGGTGCCGACTGCGGGGAAGGCAGCGCCTGCGGCGGGGGAACTTCCGATGGGGCCGGAGTCGTCGGAGAGGGGCTTTTTGCCGAGGAGGGTGTAGACGGGGCCGGCGGCGAACTCGGCGATGTAGGTGCCGCGGACGTCGGCCCAGCCGTCGCCGCCTTCGAGGGTGCCACCGCCGATGAAGACGGGGCGGGGGGCGCAGAGGGCGATGAGCTCGTGCATGTCGACGGGCATGTCGGCGGGGGTGACGAGGTTGGGCGAGAGCTCGGCGTAGCGGATGTAGTTGCCGGCCATCCAGTGGGCCTCGCCACCGGCGGCGATGTTTTCGAGCTGCTCGCCCAAGCGGCGGCGGGCGAGGGATGCTCCGCCCGCGCCGGATGAGTTGATGTAGGCGACGGTGAAGCGCGGTTCGTAAGCCATGGCGACCAGCGCGGTCTTGCCGAAGCGCGAGTGGCCCTCGACGGCGACGTGGTGCGCGTCGACGGAGGGGTCGGTCTGAAGGTAATCCAACAGGCGCGAGGAGCCCCAGGCCCAGGCGCGGAGAGCGCCCCAGTCGTCGGGCTTGCGGAATTGGCCGCGGTTGCAGAGGCCGATGATTCCGGAGGTGAGGCCGCCGCCGTTATCTGCCTGGAAGCTGGTGGGGTAGAAGAGCACGAAGCCCCAGCCCTTGGCGAGGGTCTGCTGCTTGGGCGAGGGGCCAGCCGGGGCGGCGCTGCTGCCGCTTCGTGCGGGCGCGGGCGTGGAGGCTGCGGCGGGTGGGGTGGGGCGCGCGGGGCGCGGCGGCAGGGGCGGGGAGCCGAGCGGGCGGTCGAAGGTGATCTCGACGACGACGGGGACGGGCTTGGTTGCGGCGGCGGGGAGGATGAGGTCGGCTACGATGTCGACGGTGAGGGCCGGGTCGGCGGAGTTGTCGACGTGGCCGACGAGGCGCTTGGTGATGGTGGGGATTCCGTCTTCCGTGCCGGGGGTGGTGGAGACGACCTCCCAGTGGACGGCGGGGACGTTGGCGGGGACTCGGCCGAGGACCTCGCGGTCGAAGAGCTCGACCAGCTCAGGACGGCGCTTTGTGTTCCAATCCTTGGCGGATTTGACGGGCTTGCCGTTGTTGAGGACGAGCGGGTTGGGCAGGTTGGGCCAGGGATTGGCCTTCGACTCGTCCCAGTTGACGGGGTTGGGGCCCTGGCCGTTCTGCGCGACGCCGGGACGCAGCGCGGTGATGTGGAGGAGGTCCATCATGTGCTGGTGGTCCGAGGGGACGGTGGGTTGTGCGGCGGGTTGCGACGTGGCGGGCTGGGCGGGCTGGGGCGCGGGGGATTGTGCGAGGGCCGGCGTCAGCAGGAGGGCGAGCGAGAGAGTGAGGGATTGGGCGCGCATGGGGTTGCGGACACGATAGCAGATTCGGGGCGGGATTGGCATGATGGGGGAAAGTATTGGGAGAAAGGGGCGAACGGAATGGACCGACGAAAGTTCATCGGGGTCCTTCGACTGCGTGACTCACGGTGAAACCGTGAGTCACTTCGCTCAGGATGACGGCGTAAAACAAGCAACCGCAGGTCCTTCGACTACGCACGTCGCGAAATGCGCGACGTGCTTCGCTCAGGATGACACTGGGTTGGAAGGGTTGGCCCCCACTCATCGCAAACAGCGCGATGAATGGGGCACCCGGCAACTCACAACGAACAACGAACAACTGAGGTCAGGCGGCGGAGAGGGCGAGGCCGGCGGATTTTTCCTCGCTGTCGTCGGGGGCGTCGGGTGAGATGGAGCGGTAGAAGAGCTGGTTGTTCTCGAGGTAGACCTCGAGGAAGGCGGGGCGCTGGGTGATGCCGCCGGCGATGAGCGCCTCGGAGAGCGGGTCTTCAACGAAGCGCTGCAGGGCGCGGCGCAGGGGACGCGCTCCGTAGGTGCGCTCGGAGGCGGTCTTGTCGATGATCCACTGCTTGGCGGTGTCGGTGACAGAGAGCGTGATGGCCTTGTGGACGAGGTTGGCGTTCATCTGCTGCACCAGCAGCTCCATGATCTGCATGAGGTCGGTGTTGGTGAGCGAGGTGAAGATGATGACCTCGTCGAGGCGGTTGAGGAACTCCGGGTTGAAGGTGCGCTTGACCTCGCCCTTGACCAGCTCCTCCATCTTGTCGAGGACCATGTTCTCGTTGCTGCTCTGGAAGCCGAGGCCCTCGCGCTTCTGCAGGTGCTTGGCGCCGATGTTGGAGGTCATGACGATGATGGTGTTTTTGAAGTCGACGGTGTTGCCGAGGCCGTCGGTGAGCTGGCCGTCCTCAAAGACCTGAAGGAGAATGTTGAAGACATCGGGGTGCGCCTTTTCGATTTCGTCGAGCAGAACAACGCAGTAGGGCGAACGCTTGACGCGCTCGGTGAGCTGTCCGCCCTCCTCGTAGCCGACGTATCCCGGAGGCGAGCCGATGAGCTTGCTGACGGAGTGCTTCTCCATGAACTCCGACATATCGAAGCGGATGAGCGATTTGTCGGAGCCGAAGAGGAAGTGCGCGAGGGTGCGCGCCATCTCGGTTTTGCCGACGCCGGTGGGGCCGAGGAAGAGGAAGCTGCCGATGGGACGCGCGGGGTTCTTGAGGCCGGCGCGGGAACGGCGGATGGCACGCGCCAGCGCGGAGATGGCCTTGTCCTGCGAGATGACGCGCTTGTGCAGCTCCTCCTCGACGCGCAGGAGCTTCTGCGTCTCTTCTTCTTTGATGGATGTGATGGGGACGCCGGTCCAGCGGCTGACCACATCCTCGATGTCCTCGCGGGTGACGATGCCGGCGGAGGAGTCGTCGAGGTGGTACTTGTCGCGCAGGGCGCGCAGGTTCTCGCGCTCCTTGCGCTCCTCGTCGGAGTAGAAGCGCGCCTTCTCGAACTCGTGGTTGGCGATGGCGTTCTCCATGCGATGCACGATGAACTTGATGCGCTTCTGGACCTCGGTCAGCTCCTCGGGCAGGGAGGTTTGGCGCAGCTTGACGCGCGCGCCGGCCTCGTCGATGAGGTCGATGGCCTTGTCGGGCAGGAAACGGTCGGGGATGTAGCGGCTGGAGTGGGTCACGGAAAAATTGACCGCGTCCTCGGTGTAGGAGACGGCGTGAAACTTCTCGTACTTCTCCTTGATGCCCTGGATGATTTTTACTGCGTCTTCCTCGCTGGGCGGCGGAACCTTGACGGCCTGGAAGCGGCGCTCGAGCGAGCGGTCCTTCTCGATGGACTTGCGGTACTCGGCGGGGGTGGTGGCGCCGATGCACTGGATCTCTCCGCGGCTGAGGGCGGGCTTGAGGATGTTGGCGGCGTCGAGCGAACCCTCGGCCGAGCCGGCGCCGACCAGGGTGTGCAACTCGTCGATGAAGACGATGCAGTTCTGGCTCTCCATCAGCTCCTTCATGATGGTCTTCAGGCGCTCTTCGAACTGGCCACGATACTTTGTGCCGGCGACGATGAGCGAGAGGTCGAGGGCGAGGATGCGCTTGTCGGCGAGGAAGGACGGAACGTCGCCGTCGGCGATCTTCTGGGCCAGGCCTTCGACGATGGCCGTCTTACCCACGCCGGGCTCGCCGATGAGGACAGGGTTGTTCTTGGTGCGGCGGCAGAGGATCTGAATGACGCGTTCGACCTCGGCGTCGCGGCCGACCAGCGGATCGAGCTGCTGGTCGAGGGCGTTCTGGGTGAGGTCTCGGGAGAACTCGGCGAGCAGGCTCTGCTCGTTGCGCTGGGCCTTGCCGGTCTGCTGGATGGGGGCCTTCTCCTGCGTGGTGCGCTGCAACTCCTCGCGGATGGCGGGCAGACGCAGGCCGCGCTCGGTGAGGATCTCGGCGGCGAAGCACTTCTCCTCGCGCAGCAGGCCGAGCAAGAGATGTTCCGTGCCGATGTGCTTGTGGGAGAGGCGCTCGGCCTCCTCGGCGGCGTAGGCGAGGACGCGCTTGCACTCGTTGGAGAGCGGGAGGTCGACCGATGTGGAGACCTTTTCGCGGATGGTGGTGTGTCCCTCGATCTGCTTGCGGATGGACTCGACGGAGGCGTGCGAGCGCAGGAAGCGGTTGGTGAGCGCCTTGTCCTCGCGCAGCAAGCCGAGCAACAGGTGCTCGGTCTCGATGTAAGGCGAGCCGAACTGGCTTGCCTCGTACCGGGCAAAGAAGATAACGCGTCGCGCCTTCTCGGTATAGCGTTCGAACATATTTCCCCTTCAAGCCGCGGCCACCGCACCCGCCCGAAGGCCGGATGCAGCGCCATTGATCGAACCCGCCTCCGCGCCGCGTGCTGGCGGAGACCCTTACAGGAGGTTCCCCATTGGATGAATCCGAATAGAGAACTCCCATTCCATACAACCAGTGTAGTCGCTGCGCAGAAGATACGACATCACGCGAAAGTTCTGATTAACGTACCACCTTTTTGCAACCCAGCGTTTAGATGCGCGAGGCTCGCCGTTGGCACCAAACTCTGTGCAGCGAAGATGAGGGGGTGGGAGCTAGCGGGCGGGAAGCTGTTGCAGTTGGCCATCGCGGAGGCGGAGGACGCGACCACAGCGCTGGGCGAAGTCGAGATTGTGGGTGACGAGGACGCTGGTGAGTTGATGCTCGCGGTGCAGCTTTTGAATCAGGGAGAAGACGGCTTCGGCGGTTTTGCCGTCAAGGTCGCCGGTTGGCTCGTCGGCGAGCAGGAGCCGGGGGCCAGTGACCAGGGCGCGGGCGAGGCTGACGCGCTGCTGCTCTCCGCCGCTCAACTCGCCGGAGCGATGGTGGGCGCGGGCGGCGAGGCCGACCTCGTTGAGCCAGAGGCTGGCTTGCTGGAGGGCCTCGGGGCGACGGACTCCGCGAGCAAGCAAGGGCATGGCGACGTTCTCCAGCGCGGTGAACTCCGGCAGCAGATAGTGGAACTGCCAGACGTAGCCCACGTCGCGATTGCGGAACTCGGCGGATTGGTGGGGGTTGAGCTGGCTGAGATTGGTGTCGGCGAGCCAGACCTCGCCCGCTGTGGGGCGGTCGAGCGCGGCGAGAAGATGGAGGAGGGAACTCTTGCCGGTGCCGCTCTCGCCGACGATGGCGACCATCTCGCCTGCGGCGATGGAGAAGTCGAGGTTGCGAAAGAGAACGACTTCGGCGGAGGAGCTGGCATTCTGGCTGAGTGCGCGCGAATCCGCTGCGATTGCGGGATAGATTTTGGTCAGGCCGACCGCGCGCAGGAGTGCGAGTGCATTGGGTACGGCGAGAGGATCGACTCTTTGAACGGAGAGATCACTCATAACGGAGGGCCTCGGCGGGGAGGACTTTGGCGGCGCTGCTGCTGGGGTAGAGAGTGGCGAGCAGGCTGACGCCGAGCGAGACGGCGGCGACGATGAGCGCGTCGATGAGGCGCGGGGCGAAGGGAAGGTAGTCGATGGAGTAGACCGAGGCGTCGAGGTGGATGAAGCGGTAGTGGCCGCCCAGCCAACTGAGGCCGAAGCCGAGGACGAGACCGAGCGCGGTGCCGATGAGCGAGATAAGAAGGCCCTGCAGGAGAAAGATGCGGCGAACCTGGTCGGCGCGGACGCCGAAGCTCATGAGGACGGCGATGTCGCGCGTCTTCTCCATCACCATCATGGTGAGGGCGATGAGGATGTTGAGTGCGGCGACGCAGACGATGAGCGCGAGGATGATGAAGGTGACGACTTGTTCGAGGCGCAGGGCGCGGAAGAGCTCGCGGTTCTGCTCCATCCAGTTGGTGGATTCGTAGCCGGGGCCGGCGGCCTGCTCGATCTGGCGTCCGATGACGTCGGCGCGGAGCATGTCGTCGACCTTGAAGCTGATGGCGGAGATGAGGTCGGGCTCGGAGAATAATCTCTGCGCGTCGGCGAGGCGGATGAATGCGTAGCTCGAATCGTACTGGTAGAAGCCGGAGTTGAAGACGCCGGCCACGGTGAAGCGCTGGTACTTGGGTACGAGGCCGAGCGGGGTGAGCTCGCCCTGCGGGCTGGTGACGAGGATGGTGTCGCCGACTTCCGCTCCGATGGTCTGGGCGAGGTCCTGGCCAATGACGATGGGAGGGACGGCCTGGGTAGTTGTTGCCTCATCGGCTGCGGGCTGCGGATCGAGCGGCCCTGCGCTGCCTTGCTGGATGGTCTGCAGGAGGTCGCTGACGGTGCGCTGGTCGGAGGGGACGATGCCGTCGATGAGCGCGCCGGCGCTCTTGGCCCCGCGCGAGATGAGGACCTCTTCGTAGAGGCCGGGAGCGGCGGCGGTGACGTGGGGCAGGGCGCGCAGGCGGGAGAGCAGCGGTCGCCAGTCGCGGATGCCGTCGCCGGCGATGCGCATGAGCATGATGTGCGCGGTGGAACCGACGAGACGGTCCTGCAGGTCGCGGCGCATTCCGTTGGTGATGGCCAGCGCGATGATGAGCGAGGCTACGCCCGCGGCCACACCGATGACGGAGATGGCGGTGATGACGCCGACCACGGCCTGTCGGCGCTTGGCCCGCAGATACCGCGCCGCAATGAAGAGTTCAAATCGCATCTGGCTACTAGCGTACTATCATGGCGCAATGGCGAGGCCAGCACTGTTTGCCGTTGCCGCAAAAAAAGCGGAGCCGAAGCCCCGCGCCATGGAATGCGACGAGCGAAAGACAGATGCGGGGATCCTTCGACTCCACCTCCCGCGATGAGACTGCGGGAGGTTCCGCTCAGGATGACGGCGTTTCTAATTGATGAGGACGGCGCGATAGCGGACCTGGTTCTTCTTGACGCGGACCAGGGCCTCGTTGGCATTGGCCATGGGGAAGCGTTCGGTGATGGCCTTGACGCCGTGGCGGGCGGCGACGTCGAGCATCTGGTAGAGGTCGCGCGGGCTGCCGGTGGGGCTGCCGCTGATCGAGCGTTGGCCTGCGATGAGCGGGAAGGCCTGGATGGAGATGGGCGAGGGGGGCACGCCGACCACGCAGAGCGTTCCCTTGGGGCGCAGGCTGTTGACGATGGACTGCCAGTCCTGGTCCGCGCCGACGGTGGAGAGCAGAAGGTCGAAGGAACCGGCGAGCTTCTTGAGGGCTCCATTGTCTCGGGTGTTGACGAAGTAGTGCGCGCCCAGCCTGCGCGCCTCTTCTTCCTTGTCGGTTGAGGTGGAGAAGGCGGTGACCTCCGCGCCGAAGGCCCGGGCGAACTGCAGGCCGAGATGGCCCAGCCCGCCGATGCCGATGACTCCCACGCGCGAGGAGGGCCGCACGCCGAGGTTGTGCAGGGGCGAGTAGACGGTGATGCCGGCGCAGAGCAGGGGTGCGACGTTTTCGCTCTCCAGCGCCTCCGGCACGGGGATGGCAAAGCGCGAGTTGACGCGGATGGAGTCGGCGTAGCCTCCATTGCGGCCAACGCAGGTGGGTTGCGCGGCGGCGCAGAGGTGCTCGTCGCCCTGACGGCACCACTCGCAGATGCCGCAACTGTCTGCCTGCCAGCCGATGCCGACGCGCTGACCGACGGTGAGGCCGCGCACCTGGGAGCCGATTGCCGAGACGGTTCCCACGATCTCGTGGCCGGGGACGAAGGGGTAGCGGCTGATGCCCCAGTCGTTGTCGATGAGGTGAATGTCGGAGTGGCATACCCCACAGTGGGAAATTTTGACCTCGACCTCGTTTGGCTTGAGTTCGCCCGGCTCGTATTTGTACGGGACCAACTGCGCGCCCGCAGCATGCACAGCCAATCCGTGAATCTCATAGGCGGCGATTGGAATCTTCATTTCTTTCGGCATGATCGTCACTCACGTTCCTGCTCTTTCAATAAGATGCTACATCACCGCGCAGGAATTCCCTGTGCAAGACGTCTGAGAGACTCGTATTCAAGTAACATCCCAGATCGCGGGATGCAGCCGAAACGAGGCGAAGTTCGTCTAAACCGGAGTAAAGTCTGAGATACAGATGACGGACGTGAACCAGGCCGCCGCAACCCACCCCCTTCGCCGCCAGACGGCGCTGTTGGCCGCGCTGGCTCTGGCTGCGCTGGTTGCCATTGTCACGACTGCTGCGACCGCGCAGGCCCCGGCTGCTCAGACTTCGACCGCTCAGCCGCTTGCTGCGCAGCCATCCGCACAGCCGGCTGACCAGACGTCCGGCTCCGAGGCAGGCCCCAACAGCGACAATGGGACGATCGTGATTCCGAAGAAGAAGGAGGCGGAAGAGCCACCGCCGCCGCCCGCGCCTGCCGAGCCGAAGATCAAGAACCCGGGCGGGGAGATCTACTCGCTGCGCGTCGATGTTCCCATCGTCAACCTGGACGTGAGCGTGATTCTGGACAAGAACCACCAGTTCGTTCCCGGCCTGAAGGCGGCGAACTTCCTGGTCCTGGAAGACGGCGTGGAGCAGAAGGTGGACAACGTGCGCATCGGGCAGACGCCGATTACGGCGGTGATGCTGCTGGAGTTCGCGGCCAACTCCTACTACTTCATCAACGATATGCGCAACGCCGCGGCCGGGTTCTTCCACTCGCTGCGCCCGGACGACTATGTGGCCGTGATGACCTACGATTTGCAGACCCACATTCTGTCCGACTTCACCAACAACAAGGACGTGATTGCCGAGAGCCTGAACTCGCTGACGCTGCCGGGCTTCTCCGACACGGACATGTTCGACGCGCTGTATGAGACGCTGGACCGCACCAGCCGGATCGATGGACGCAAGTACATCCTGCTGATCGGCACCGGGCGCGACACGTTTTCCAAGATCACGCTGGACAAGATGCTGGCCAAGATCAAGGCGACGCCGAACGTGACCATCTTCACCATCGGGACCGGAGCTCTGTTGAACGAGATGGGGGCGGGCGGCGGGATGCGCGAGATGAACTACCTACAGGCGCAGAACCAGTTGAAGACCTTCGCCGAGATGACCGGGGGGCTGAGCTTCTCTCCGCTCTTCCAGGGCGAGCTGCCCGCCGACTTTGCTCAGATTAACAACTCGATCCGCAACCAGTACCTGCTGACCTACCGGCCGACCAACCCGGCCAACGACGGCAGCTATCGCAAGGTGAAGGTGATCCTGGTGGACAACGAGGGGCACCCGCTCCAGATGCAGGACGAGAAGGGCAAGCCGCTGAAGTACTCGGTGATTGCGCGCGACGGATACAAGGCGAGGCTGCCGGTGGAGTAGCAGCCGCGAAGGCGCGGCCTCAGGGGTTAAAGCCCCAGTAAAAAATAGGCAATTTTGGCACGGGTAAACCCGTGCCCTTAAGCAATACAAGACAAATGCGGGGATTCTTCCCCTTCGACTACGCTCAGGGTCAGAATGACAACATCTTACCGAGTGCAGCAATTGTGAATCCGCTCTATGTGCGGACGAGGGTTGCGGCCATCAGGGCGATGACGATGCCGTAGAGTTCCGACTTTACTTCGAGCGAGGCGAGGGTTTTCGCGGGGTCGAGCGGCAGGTGGAGGATGGTGGCTGCTCCGCCGGGGACGGTGCGGCCACGGCCGTGGAAGGCGACGGGATCGAGGACGCGGGTCTCGCCGGTACTCAAGTTGACGCGCGGGGGGAGTGGGGATTCGTTGACGAAGAGGAAGTCGTCGAGGAGGTAGTCCTGCTCGATGGGCCACCAGGTTTCGGGGTTGCGCAGAGGGAGCTTTGCGGAGGAGCCGTCGGAGTATGTGACTGAGACGGTTCCGTGAAGCATGTGGCTGCACTGCGGCAGAGTGGTGCCGGCCAGCAGGAGATAGATGCTGCGCGCGTGGCCGGTGAGGGGGAGACTGGCGGAGGGCGCGTCCTGCTTCCAGTAGGAGAGGAAGAGGCAGTTGGGGGCGGAGCCGGAGGGCGTGCGGAAGGGGACGCCGATGGGGGTGTGGAGCAGGCCGGCGGCGGCGCGGAGACCGGCGTCGCTGATGGTGGCGCGGTTATCGGCGTTGGCCCAGCCGCCGAGGTCGTTGTTGGGGAAGGCGAGGGAGCAGTAGGGGGAACGCGGCTCGTCGTAGGTGCGGACGAAGATGTCGTTGATCTGATTCTTTAGCAGGGCTGTGAGGTCGAGCGGCTCGGTGTGCGCGGCTGCGGCGAGGGCGGGGATTGGAGCGAAGGCGGGAGCGGCGGGCTTGGCCTCGAAGGAGATGGGGAGGGTCCATCGGCAGTCGCCATTGTGGATGTTGGCGAAGACGGTGTGGAAGCCGGGGGATGTGATGCGGCCGTTGGTGAGGGCTTGCTGCGGGTCGTCTATCTGCGCGAGGGATAGGCCTTGCGGGAGGACGAGGGTTTCGCCGACGCGGTAGGTGCGCTGGGCAGGGGCGGAAGCGGACGGTTGACCATTCCACTGCACGCTGATCTTGTAGGCGCGAGCGGCGGGGAGAGTAATCATCAACTGAGGTGAGCCGACGGCGTTGGGGTCGAAGGCGCTGGTGGCGCGCGTTCCATTGCAGAGAACGGTGGGGAGGGTGGTGGTTCGCGCAGGGAGGATGAGCGTGAGCGGGACGGACTTGGCGAGGCGGCTGGTGAATTCGTACGAGTCGCGCAGGGCTTCGCGCTTCCATGCGAGGTCGAAGTCCTTGTGGTGGAGCGAGGCGCGGTCCCAGGCGGCGGGGAAGCCGGGGCGGATGCGGATGGTGTTGGCGATGAGGTTGGGCTGGATGCCGAAGAGGCCCTCGACGAGGGCGCGGGAGGTGATGCCGATGGGATCGCCGAAGTCGCGCTGCGACTCCTGGCGGTGCGCGTCGAGGGCGGAGGTCATGTGGAAGTCGCCGGGGCAGAGGCCCATGAACATGGAGTCGAGCAGCGTGCCCTTGAAGATGCGGAAGGCGTCGTCGGACATTCCCGACTGCCAGAGGGCGAGGGCCATGTGGGAGTTTTCGGCGAGCAGGAGGAGGTTGAGCGACCACATGTAGGGGAGCCAGTCCGAGCAGGAGAGCATGTAGAGGTTTTCGTTGGGCGGCACGCCTTCGCCGTGGATGGGGACGTGGCGGAGAGCGGCGAGGCGCTCGGCGGCCATCTGCCAGGCCTGGCGCGGGGTGGGCACCTCGCTGTCGATGGTGTGATAGACGGTCCAGAGGGCGGGGTTGGAGTAGACGGTCTGCGGCTCCATCAGGTCTTTCGATTCGGCGAAGGCGCCCTGCGCGGGCAGCCAGAGGAGCTGCTGCATGGCTTCGTGGATGAGATTGGCTTCGGTCTCATACGGAGTGGGGTCTTCGCCGAGGATGCGCGCGAGCCGGGCGGCGAAGCGGAAGGCGAAGATGTTGTATGCGGAGGAGTGGGCCGCGCCGCCGCCGTTGTACTGCAGGTTGTCGCTGGCCCAGATGGCGGCGTAGGCCTCGTAGAGCGGCAGCGTTTTACCGCTCGCGGTGGTATACGTCCGGCGGAAGAGGCGATGCTCCCAGGCGAGATGACGCTGGAAGGCGGGCCATATCTCGCGGGCGAAGTCGATGTCGCCGGTCCACATGAGGTGACGCATGAGGACGTCCATGAAGACCATGTTCATGTCGTAGTGGTTGCCGGAGAGGTCGCCGTTGGAGTGGAGCATCTTCTCCTTGCGGGTGAGATGGAAGTTGGGCGTGTCGTCCCAGGGGCCGATGGCGGGATCGGCGGTGGCGACGGGGGTGAGGTTCTGCTTCTTGAGCCAGTGGCGGAAGTGCTGCTGGGCGCGGTCGTGGTTGCCGAGGGCGTCGAGCGAGTAGGGGCCGCGCCAACCGGCGAGCATGGTGCGCCAGGCCACGCCGCCGTGCAGGACACACTGCGCGTGCGCGTCCCAGATGGTTTCGGCGGCGACGGAGATGGCGGGGCCGAGGGTGTTGAGGTACTCGTCGGGGGTATCGAGGGTGAGGGAAGCGGCGAGGGCTTCGAGCTGGGCGCTGCGGGAGGCGAAGGCGGGAGCGGGGTCGGGCGCGAACATCGCCTCGGAGGCCGCAGCATACGGGTCTGTTTGCGATCTCTGCCCTGTGTCACGTGTGATCATCAGATACAGAGGCGTGCCTTCCACCAAGTAGCCCGATCCCGTGAGGATAGGCTGCTTGGTCATAGCCTGCTGCTCCGGGGCCGGGGCCTGCTGGTCCTTGTCCTTCCACTCCGGCGCGCCGATCATCGAGATCGGCGGCGTGCGGAAGAACAGGTTTGGAGACTTTTCCCAGGCTGAAAAATCTTCTACCGTCAGCCACGCCCGAGCCGGAAAGGTCAACTTCTGGATTCCCGCCGCTGTGCTGTTCGCCTGCACAACGACTCCGCCACGGATGCTGGTGTTGATCATGTAACTATTGCCGCTGCATTCGTCGGCGGTGACCTGGAAGAACTGGGAGACGGGGAGGACTTCGCAGCCGATGTCGCCGTTGCGGCGGCCCTTCTTGCCGCTGACGCCGCCAAAGGCCCAGGCGAGGCGCGTGCCGGAGGGTAGGTTGCTGCCCTCGACCTTGAGGATGATGCCGGAGCCCTCGGCTGCGGTGATGAGTTCGGCGCGGATGGAACCGGCGCCGAGGAGGGAGTCGCGGAGCTCGTAGATCATGCGGCCGGGGCGGTAGCGGGCGACGACCTCGTCGGCTACTGCGGCCCACTTCGAGGCGGCGCCGCTGGCGTTTGTCGCGCCAGCCGCGATGAAGCCGAGCTTGAGATTGCCGCCGTGGCCGGGGAGGTAGAGGGAGAACTCGGGGATGTCGCTGGCGTCGACGCGGAAGTCGGCCGACTGGGTGGTGGAGCAGGGCGCGTAGAGCGGGCGGTTGAAGAACTCGCCGCCGTTGCGGATGACGAAGTCGCCGGCGATGGGGCGGTAACGCAGCGGGCGGGCGGTCATGGAGCGCATGAGGGGCTGGATTCCGCCGGAGATGATCTCTGGCGGAGGCATGAGACGGGCAGCCTCCTGGATGTTGCGCTGCGCGGCTGCGGCGGCGGACGCCGCGCTGGGGGCTGTCTGCGAGAGGCCCTTGAGGGAGGCCGCGGCCTGGGCTGCTGCTGCGCTGGAGACTGCGAGGAAGTGACGACGCGACCATTCGCTGCTGAATTTCATTGGATACTCCGCGATACGCTGAATCTTGGGGGAATGGTATCAACCTTGCGCCACGATGGTAAAACGCGTCCGCAACCGCGATCGCTTCGCGATCGCGGTTGCGGAGATTTCAAGGGGTGTACTCATCGGCACGGCTAAAACCGTGCCCTTCCGAACCATGCGGCATGGAAATGTTGCGGTCAGTGGGAGGAGAAGGTTTTGTCGGGGGCGGAGCAGAGGGGTTCGAGGGGGCAGTCGGTGCAGCGGGGCTTGCGCGCGATGCAGACGGCGCGGCCGTGGCTGATGATGCGGTGGGTGAAGTCGATCCACGCGGGCTGGGGGATGAGGCGCATCAGGTCGCGCTCGACTTTTTCAGGAGTGGTTTCTTTGGTCAGTTGCAGACGGCGGGCGATGCGCAGGACATGCGTATCGACGACGACGCCGTCGGCGATGTGGAACCAGGTGCCGAGGACGACGTTGGCGGTCTTGCGGGCGACGCCGGGGATTCGCAGAAGATCAGGCATCGTCTGCGGGACTTTGCCATGGAACTCTTCGGTGATGACGCGGCCCGCGCCCTGGATGGACTTTGCCTTGTTGCGGAAGAAGCCGGTGGTGCGGATGAGTTCTTCGATCTCGGGGAGGGATGCGGCGGCCATCGCCTTGGGCGTGGGGAAGGCACGGAAGAGCGCGGGCGTGACGAGGTTGACACGGACATCGGTACACTGCGCGGAGAGGATTGTGGCGACGAGGAGCTGCCACGCGCTCTTGTGGTGGAGGGCGCAGACGGCGTTGGGGTAGGTTTGTTGCAGGGTGTCGAGGATGGCGGCGACGCGGGCCGGGTTGGTGGGGGATTTTCTAGTGGGCATGATTAATATTCTGGCTTCTTACAAGTGCGGTGTTTATTGGGAGAAAGGTTCGGAGGGTTTTGGTTGGGCGGAGATCGTCGGGGTCCTTCGACTCCACCTCCCGCGATGAAGCTGCGGGAGGCTCCGCTCAGGATGACACCTTTGGTGGTGATGAAAGTGGGGTGCGTATCGCGACCGCTTCATCCGAGGCGGTCGAGCATTTCGGCGGGGGTGAGGCGGACGCAGGTGAAGATGGGGGTGTCCTTGAGGGTGTAGAGGCTGATCTCGGTCTCGCGGAGCTGCTGGACGAGGTCGAGGAAGTCTTCGGGGAAGTTGGTCTCGAAGGCGACGACGAACTCCTGATCGTCGAGGCCGAAGGAGTAGGTGGTGTTGAGCTTGACGCGCGGGTAGAGCAGGCCAATGTGGATGTGCTCGTCCATGAGGCGCTTGCGCTCCGACATCGGGAGGAGGTACCAGGGGCGCGTCTTCCAGAAGGGGTAGATGAAGATGTACTTCTGGCCGCCGGGACGGATGGCGCCGCGGCCCTCGCCCTCGCTCTCGTCGGGGCGGCCGATCTGGTACTGCGAGCGCTTGGTGCTGGCGAGGAAGTTGTGCGGGGTGGAGAGGTAGCCGCCGAGAGGCGTGCGGAGAAGTTCGGCGCGCATCTGGTTCAGCTCGTCGATGGCGTAGCCGATGGTCCAGACGCAGAAGTCGACGTCGCCGCGGGTGCCGATGGTGGAGTAGGTGAGGGAGAGGAACTCGCCGGGCTTGTTCCAGCGGTCGAGGACGGCGGCGAAGGCGGATTTGTGGGCGGAGCGCTCGGTGGCGGGCAGGCGTCGCCACTCGGGCAGGAGCTTGTAGAAGCTGAAGCAGACGATCTGGCGGCGGGCGGGCGGGGCTGCGGAGTCGAGCTGGGCCGCGGCAGTGGATTCGCTGCCGGCGGGACGGCCCGAGGGCGCGGGCGGCGCGGAGGAGACCCGCGCGAAGGGCGGGTGCGTCGTCTGCTTGGGACTGAACGGCTGGGGAACCCGGTGGCGCGGTGGGAGGAACTCTGCCATGGCTCGATTGTCTCTCGAACCCACAGAACTGGCAAAGGCAGGGAGCGGCGGGTTGCGGTGGGTGCGGCGCTTTCAGGAGGGTTTTTGGGGGATTATCTGGTGAGAACGGTTCCCGTTGCGGTTCCTGGGGGCGGTTTGGCTGAATTATTTTATTTTTGAGACAGTTTTGCGGGCTATTCTGGGAAATTGATGTTGCAGAACAGGAATTCGATCTGAAGTTTTTGCTGCGGCTGCCGATGAGCCTGAGAGATATGGGGAAGTGGAGGTGCGCGGGTGAGCGATGCGAGTCGAGTTGGGATGAGTTCGGACCTTTCGCATGTAACCCTGGTTGGAGCGGCCAGTGGCTTGCCTCCGTCTGCCGGGCCTGGGCTGACTGCGCAGGGCACGCGCGCTGCCAAGCCAAAACCGGTGAGCAGCGGGGCCGGGGAGATTGCGGACGATGAGACGCAGGTGAGCATGGCCGGGATGCTGATCTCGCAGGCGAGCGGGGGAAGCGATGTGCGATTCGAGAAGGTGGCGGCGCTGCGGCGGAGGATCGAGGCGGGAACGTACGAGGTGGCCGCCGAAGACGTTGCGGAGAAGCTGATGGACCAGATGCGGAAGAAGTAGAGGCCCGCGGCGGGTGGGGCGGACGCGCGCCGGGTGGGGAAGGGTCCGCAGTAGCAGCGAAAACGAAAACCAGGGGGTTGACGGAGGGAATAAACTGTGGGTAAAGGAGTGCGCGATGGCGGAGGCGGAGCGGATTACGGCGCGGCAGCGGGCGATCCTGACAGCCATCGTGGAGAGCTACATCGAGACGGGCGAGCCGGTGGGCTCGGGGACGATTGCCGGGACGATTGCGCGGGTGCGGGCGGGCGGCGGACATGGGGCGACGGGGCTAAGTTCGGCGACCGTGCGCAACGAGATGGCGGAGCTGGCCAACGAGGGGTTGCTGGAGCAGCCGCACACTTCGGCGGGCCGGGTGCCGACGGCGCGCGCGTTCCGGCTGTATGTGGAGCGGTTGAGCGGAGGCGCGGGAGCGCGGTTGCTGGGCGGAGTGCAACGGTTGAATCTGGAGTCGCAGCGGTCGCACCTGGAATCGCAGATCGATTCTAGCTTTGCCGGAGTGACGGGGACGCAGGCGATGCTGGAGCGGACGAGCCATGTGCTGGCGACGGTATCGAGCGGTGTGGGCGTGGCCGTGGCGATGGTGGCAGGCGGCGACACGCTGGAGCATGTGCACTTTTCGCGGCTGAGGAAGGGGTGCGTGCTGGCCGTGGTGGTGACCAACTCGGGGCTGGTGCGCGACCGGATGCTGACGATGGAAGCGGACGTTACGACACGCGAGCTGGAGGCGGCAGCGAACTTCCTGAACGAGCACTTCCGCGGATGGAGCATCGAGCGGGTGCGCGCGGAGATTGGCCGACTGGTGGAACGGGAGCGCAGCGAGGTGCAGCGGCTACTGAGCTCGGTGGAGCAGTTGTGGGCGGGCGCGGTCCCCGAGGGCAGCGCCACGGTGCAGACGGTGTATGTGGAGGGCGTGGCAAACCTGCTGGGCGCGCGCGGCGTGGGCAGCGCGGAAGAGATGGCGCGGCTGCGCGAGCTGCTGTCGGCGCTGGAAGCGAAGCAGCGACTGGTGGAGCTGCTGGATGCGTATATCGACGCGAAACAGGAGTCGGTGCGCGTGATCTTCGACCTGGAGGAGCATGCGCCGGAGATGGCTGGGCTGGTGCTGATTGCGGCTCCGGCGCGGATGGCGGGCGATGGGCACGGAACAGTGGGCGTGATCGGGCCAAAACGCATTCATTACGAGAACACGATGAATGCGGTGAGCTATATCGCGCAGGTGTTCGAGCGGATGCTGCGGCCGCAGGCGTGAGGCGAAATTGCAGGGTGCAACGGCGAGGGCAAAAGCCAAGGCAAATACAGGGGTCCTTCCCCGTTCGCTGCTCTCAGGGGCAGGATGACGGCGTAAAACAGGCAGCCGCAGGTCCTTCGACTCGGCGCTTCGCGCCTCACTCAGGATGACAAACAATAAGGACACTACGGAGATTCTGACTTCGCCAGAATGACGAACAAAAAAACAACAGCAGATTCCCTTCGGGAATGACAAACAAAGAGGCGGGTATACTGCATCTGCATGTCTGAGAAGATTATTGGGTTGATGGTTTGGCTGATTGGCAGCGGGGTGCGCGGGTACGCCAGCGTTGTACTACTGATGGCGGTGCAGTCGGCGTGCATCCCGATTCCGAGTGAAGTCATTATGCCGCTGGCGGGCGTGGCGCTGGTGACGACGCTGGGGATGACGCCGATGCAGGTGCAGATGCAGCTTGTGCTGCTGGCGACGGTGGCGTCGCTGGCGTCGAACCTGGGGTCGGTGCCGGCGTACTGGGTGGGAGCGCGGGGCGGGCGACCGATGGTGGAACGCTATGGGCGATGGGTGCTGCTGAGCCGGCGCGACCTGGACCGCGTGGACCACTTCTTTGCGTACTACGGGTCGATCACCGTGCTGGTGGGGCGGATGCTGCCGATCATTCGCACGTTTATCGCGTTTCCGGCGGGCGTGGCCAAGATGAACCAGGCGCGATTCCACATCTATACGTTCATCGGCTCGTGGCCATGGTGCTACGCGCTGGCGTATGTGGGGATGCGGCTGGGAGCGAGCTGGAACAGCAATCCGCAGTTCAAGGAGGTCTTTCACCGCTTCCACCTGGGCGTGGAGGGGTTGCTGGCGGTGGGGTTGGTGTGGTTCGTGGTGTCGCACTGGCGGGGGCGGATTCGCGCGGAGGCGGCATGAGCCGAGAAGATGGACACGCAATCGGCGCGGAGGGATATACTGATCTTTCCGGTTTAACGGAAGAAGCACCACCACATTGCAGGACAGAGGGGTAAAGCAAAGCATGTCTACACCCGGAGCCGCTGCGCCAGACGCGGCGAGCATTCAGCCAGCCAAAGGGAAACTTGGAATTATGACGGTCGGCATGGGAGCGGTGTGCACCACTCTCATCGCCGGCGTAGAGGCGGTCCGCAAAGGACTCGCCAAGCCCATCGGGTCGCTGACGCAGATGGGGACCATCCGCCTAGGCAAACGCACCGACGCCAACAGCCCGCTGATGCGGGACTTCCTGCCGCTGGCCAAGCTGGACGACCTGGTGTTTACCGGGTGGGACATCTTCGGCGGCAATCTGTACGATGCGGCGAAGACGGCGGACGTTCTGGACAAGGAGACGCTGGAGAAGATCCGTCCATACCTGGAGTCGATCGAGCCGATGCCGGCGGCGTTCGACCAGCACTATGTGAAGCGGCTGACCGGGACTCACATCAAGAAAGGTAAGAACAAGCGCGACCTGGCCGAGCAACTGCGCAAGGACATTCAGGCGTTCAAGAAGAAGACCGACCGGCAGGTGGTGATCTGGACCGGATCGACCGAGATCTTCCTGTCGCCGTCGGCGGTACACCAGACGCTGGCGGCGTTCGAGAAGGGGATGGAGAACGACGACCCGGGGATCGCGCCGTCGCAGCTTTATGCGTGGGCGGCGCTGACCGAGGGGATTCCGTTCATCAACGGAGCGCCCAACCTGACGGTGGACATTCCCGCGATGAACGAGCTATCGCGCAAGATGAACGCGCCGATCTGCGGCCGGGACTTCAAGACGGGGCAGACGATGATCAAGAGCGTTCTGGCGCCGGCGTTCAAGGCGCGCATGCTGGGCGTTGCGGGCTGGTACTCGACCAACATCCTGGGCAACCGGGACGGCGAGGTGCTGGACGATCCGGAGTCGTTCAAGACCAAGGAGGAGTCGAAGCTGGGATTGCTGGATTTGATCCTGCAGCCGGAGCTGTACCCCGACCTGTACAAGAACATTTTTCACAAGGTACGCATTAACTATTACCCGCCGCGTGGTGATAGTAAAGAGGGTTGGGACAACATAGACATCTTTGGATGGCTCGGGTACCCGATGCAACTGAAGGTGGATTTCCTGTGCCGCGACTCGATTCTGGCGGCCCCGCTGGCGCTGGACCTGTGCCTGTTCATGGACCTTGCGGCGCGGACTCCGAGCCTGAAGGGGCTGGGTATCCAGGAGTGGCTCAGCTTCTACTTCAAGGCGCCGGACAGCGCGCCGGGGGTGTATCCAGAGCACGACCTGTTCATCCAGTCGATGAAGATGAAGAACACGCTGCGGCACATCATGGGCGAGGACCTGATCACGCATTTGGGACTCGACTACTACGGCGGATAGACGGCTGCATGTTTTATGGTTGAGAGGAGCCCTGCGACGGATTCGTTGCGGGGCTTCTTCTTATGGGAGCGGTTTAGAGGCAGCGTTGATGGGAGAAGCGTGGATGCAGAGTGCAAACGCCAGCGACCTGCAGTTGGAGACGCTGCACCTGTATGGAGCGTTGATGGAGGTGCGTGAAGATTGGGGTGGGGGGCTGGTGCTGTGCTGTGGCGAGGGCTGCGCGGCGAGCGGCGTGCCGGCCGCCGTCAGCATCGCGGGAGGAGCGACGCTGGCCGTCGACGCCGACGCTGCGGAGGTGAAGGCGGCGATGCGGCGGGGCGAAGTGGATTTTGTGGTGAACACGCTGGATGAGGCCCTGCGCGCGCTGAAGAATGAGGTGCGGCTGCGTCGGCCGCTTAGCGTGGGACTGATTGCGGATGTGGATGCGGGACTGAGCGAGATGGTGGAGCGCGGCGTGCTGCCCGATCTTCTACTGATCGGAGCGAAGCAGAATGCGCAGGCGATTGAGCGGAACGAAAGCATTCGCGCGTTGCGTGCGGCGGGGATGGGTTTGCGGCTGATGGATGGGCCGGACGGGGAACGGCCCAGCGGGTGCATCTGGCGCAAGCGGCGCGATGAGGTCTATCTTCCCGTGGCGAACGCAGTCGAGCTGCGAGCGTTGGACGAGCGGGTGCTGGCGATTCTTCCGCCTGACGATCTGGTTCGCAGGCGCTGGATGCAACGGGTTGCGAAGTATCTGCGCGATGCGCGAAGCGGACGGTGGGTGTGGCTTAGCGAAGATGAGCAACGCGCTCTACAGGGTGTCTGAGAAGGAATAAGGAAGACAAGCAACAACGAAATCCGGGGATTCTTCCCCTTCGCAAGCTCAGGGTCAGAATGACAATTCAAAAATTTATTTGCTGAAGCTACTCGGCGAGGGAGAGGAGGCGGGGCCAGAGGGCTTTGGCGCCGGCTTCGGATTTGGCGGAGACGGGGAGGACCTCGTCGAGCTCGTGGTCGCGCTTGAGGGCGGCGAGCGACTTGGCGAGCGCGTTGTGGGAGAGGCGGTCGGACTTGGTGGCGACGACCAGGAACGGACGCTGGGTCTGCTTGAAGTAGTCGATGAGCTGGCGGTCGCTGGGCTGGGGCGGGATGTTGCAGTCCACCAGGCAGATGGCGAGGGCGAGGGTTTCGCGCTCTGCGAGATACGGCTCGATAAACTTCGGCCACTCGGCGGAGATGGAGCGGGAGAGCTTGGCGTAGCCGTATCCGGGCAGGTCGGCGAAGATGAGCGTGGGGCGGGGTTTAATCTTGTCGCCGGAGCCTTCATGGAGGGCGAAGAAGTTGATGGCGCGGGTGCGGCCGGGCGTGGATGAGGTGTGCGCCTGCTTGGAGCCGAGCAGCGCGTTGATGAGCGACGACTTGCCCACGTTGGAGCGGCCGAGGAAGGCGATCTCGGGCGCGCCGAAGGTCTTCGCCGCGGAAGGGAAGTGGGCTGCATCGGTGGCGGAGAGCAGGAAGACCGGGGTCAGTCGCATCGCTCCAGTCTAGTGCATTCGATGAGCAGGGCTGTGACTCGGGCGTAGATTCGTGGCGCGGTTCCCACTCTCAGAGGCGAGATGCGGGGCAGCGGGCTTGCAAACGTCATACATCCCACCCTTCGCAAAGAGCGCGATGAATGGGGCACCCGGCCAGAGCCCATGGATTTGGACATCTTTCTCATTTGGGCGTACTGGCGGGAGCAGCGGCGTTCTCCTGGTTGATGAGCGCGATGAGGTGCTTGAAGCCTTCGGTGCGCGCGGTCTTGTTGGCCGCGGCCATGGCTGTTGCGGCGGCGGTGGGGTCTTCGCCGGCGCGCATGAATCCGTGGCCTGCGCCATCGTAGACGACGGGCTCATACTTTTTGCCGGCGGCCTTCATGGCGGCGGTGGTGGCGGGAACGGTGGCGGTGATGCGCGCGTCGTTGCCGCCGTAGAAGCCGTAGACGGGCGCGGCGATGTTCTTGAGCGCGTCGTCGGCGGGCGGCGGGCCGTAGAAGACGAAGGCGGCGGAGAGATCGCGGCGGTGGGTGGCGAAGTCGAAGGACTTGCCACCGCCCCAGCAGAATCCCGCGACGAAGAGCTTGCCATTGGCCGAGGGAATTTTTTTCGCGTAGTCGGCCGCAGCGTCGAGGTCGGCAGTGACGACGGCGGGATCGAGCGCGGAGACGGCCCGGGTGACGGCGTCCTGGCCGGAGAAGGCGTCTGTTCCGCCGCCGTTGGGGCCGAAGCCGGAGAGCAGGTCGGGCGCGACGACGATGAAGCCCTGTGCGGCGAGCTCGTCGGCCATCTCCTTGGCCCAGTCGCTGAGGCCGAATATCTCGTGGACCATGAGGACGACGGGGGCCTTCTGGCTGACCTCGGGATAGACGACGAAGGCCTGCACGGTGCGGTCGCCGTGGCGGATGGCGACGTACTCACGGTGGCGCGGCGACTTCTCCAGCGCCGCTTTGGCCCAATCCTGCGCGACCAGCGGACGAGCGGTGAAGGCAAAGAGCAGGACGAGGGCGAGATGGAACAAAATGGGGCGGCGCATGGCGTGAGTCTAGCCCTGCGCAGCGCGCTCCGGCAAGGTTCTCGCCAGACTGGCGGCGCCTATCAAATAGAGAACCAGCCAGAGAAGGCTGGCGGCTGCCATCCATGCATTGGAGAGCAATCCAGCCTCATTGGAGATAAAGTACTGCACCACAAGATAAAGGCCCGACGCGACGAGCCAGTCGGTGCGGGTCCGTGAGATGGCAACCGTGAGAGCGACAAACGACGGCAGCGCGAGGATGTAGTCGTGGGCCCAGGAATAAGGGGCCGTGCCGAGGGAAACCAGCAGAAGCAGCGGAAGATGCTCCTCCCATGTCCATCGGCGACGGTTCCTGATCCAGTAGCGCGCGAACCATGCGGTCCCAACCGCCGTGGGCAGAAACTGAAGCCATGCGTGCTGCAATCCAAAGATGGAGCGCAACACCCCGCCCACGCCGCAGGATGTGTCCAGGGCGGCGTGGACTGTGCCATGAAAATAATCCAGGACATTATGGTTGAAGGCGATAACGGCCAACGTGGAACTCGCATAGAAGAAGATGGCGCTGACGGCGAGCGACCATCTCTTGTTCTGGATGGTCCAGAGCAAAAGCGCGAGCAGGACCAGATAGAGCAGATGGGGCTTAAGGCCGAGCGTGAGCAGGCAGGCCCCGGCAAACACGAACCTCTGGCGGCGCAACAGGAAAAGAGATGCCGTCAACCCGGCCAGAATCAGCGGGGTGATCTGGCCCATATGTTCCGCCGAACCGAGAGGGAGAAACGTGACGAAGAGAACAAGCCCGATCCACTGCTTGCTCTTCTCGCCGCCAAAGTACCGCCATAAAGCGATCGAGGAGACCGCTTCGAGGACCAGGGAGACTGCCAGCCAGGCAAAATGCGCCGTCCGGAATGGCGGCACGCCAAGCAAGGCGACAAAGGGCAAAGCCCAGGGCGGATTCAGCATGACCATCGGTTGCACATAGGACCAGCCAAGGGAGCGCTCGATGGCATAGATCGCAGGGACGGAATAAGGATTGGAGCCGGAGAGAAAAAGGCGGCCACCCGCCCAATATGTGATGAAGTCGTTTACCGGCAGCGGAGCGAAGAGCAGCAACAAGCGCAGACGGAGCAGGTCCAGGCAGAACAGGACCGCAGGCAGCAGTAGCCACCGGCCCATTGCAGCGGGCTGCGGCGTGGCAGGAGGCGCGGAGGCCATGGATTCGCCTTGCGGCTGGACCACCTGTTGGAGCAGGCTGCTCATCGGGCTTTCCCTCGGATGCGCGGCCGGTGGCCGCACTGGATTCCAGGCCATCATACCCTGCCGCAGCATGCCGGCCGATACGGCTTCTGTTGTAGGGATTGGGGTTATGTGTGTAGTCCCGGCATGAAATTTGCAAGGGCGCGATGCGGCCCGCGTGAAATCACCCCAGTGAGCAAGCTCGCTGGGACCCCGATGCGCGCGGGCCTGCGGTTTGGGGTTGGGGTGGAGAGGTGGCGCGAGACCCACCTTAGCGCCGAGATGCGGGCGCGAAGATGGGGCACCCGGCGGGACGAGGACCGGGCAGCGCAGTGAGGTTTATGAGGGGTGAGTTGGGTGGGGCGGTCGCGAGCTTCGACTGCGCTCAGGGGCGATGCGGCCTCATCGCAGAGGGCGCGATGGTTGGGGCAGCCGGCCGCAACGACAATTCTCATTGACGATTCGTCCGGATGGTGTGACTCTCATTGAGTGAAAGATCATATGCCTCACATAGTTATCACCTTGACGGCTACAGCTTTTCTAGCTGGGCACATATTCTTTCCTGCGTTCAAGGTTGATTCGATCACACTATTCCTGCTCGCATTTGCGATCGTCCCTTGGCTAGGAATGATATTCAAATCACTTGAGTTGCCGGGCGGTCTGAAGTTTGAATATCAAGAATTCAAACAGGCTGCTATAGCGGCTGCAGAAGCCGGACTCTTGAATGAAGCGGAGCCAGAGGCTCAGGATCTGCGTCAGCCCGAAGTGCCTACCTACGTCTCGATTATGGATGATGATCCGAATCTATCGCTAGCTGGTCTACGAATTGATCTTGAACAGCGACTGCAAAAGTTGGCACAAGCAAACCAGATAGAATCCTCTCGAAAAGGTTTGGGGCAACTTCTGCGAGAGCTAGAGACCCATCAGGTTCTGTCCTCTCGTCAAACTTCGGCACTAAGAGATATTTCGAGAAGTCTTAATCTCGCCGCTCACGGCGAAGACATATCGATGCGCGATGCACGAGATGTCATGAAGATTGGCAGACAACTGATTTATTCGCTGGACAAGAGATTTGGAATCGAGTGAGTCGGGGCCTGTCTCTTGTTTCCTGTATTCGGGGCATCATGCGTTGATGGCTGACCATTCCTACAGAATTGTCATCCTGAGCGAAGTTTTGCGCACCGCGCGAAACGAGTCGAAGGACCTGCGGTTGCGCCTCCGCTCAGCATGACAGTTTTTTGGGGGGCGTGTGCAAGGACACAACAACCGCAGGTCCTTCGACTCGCGCTTCGCGCTCGCTCAGGATGACAAACCAAACAAACAACCGCAGGTCCTTCGACTCGCGCTTCGCGCTCGCTCAGGATGACAAACCAAACAAGCAACCGCAGGTCCTTCGACTCGCGCTTTGCGCTCGCTCAGGATGACAAACCAAACAAACAACCGCGGGTCCTTCGACTCGCGCTTCGCGCTCGCTCAGGATGACAAACCAAACAAACAACCGCAGGTCCTTCGACTCGCGCTTCGCGCTCGCTCAGGATGACAAACCAAACAAGCAACTGCAGGTCCTTCGACTCGCGCTTTGCGCTCGCTCAGGATGACAATTTTGTTAAGGGGATAACAGTTCTGTGGAGCGGGGATTGGGTGATGAGTTACGCTGTGACATGGAAGAACGCATGTACTACACCTATATTGTCGCGAGCCGGAGCCATAATTTTTATGTTGGCGTGACGAGTGGGATTGAGGTTCGTGTGCTGCAACATAAGGAGGGCCGGTTCGATGGGTACTCCAAGAGGTACAACTGCAATCGGTTGGTGTGGTTTGAACGGCATCCGAGTATTTTGGATGCGATTGCGCGGGAAAAGCAGTTGAAGGGGTGGTCGCGAGCGAAGAAGATTGCTTTGATTGAGCGGGACAATCCGGCCTGGGTGGATTTGAGCGAGGAGTGGGGCAAGCCGATGAAGATGTTCGGCGAAAAATAATACAAAAACAGGCAACCGCAGGTCCTTCGACTCGCGCTTCGCGCTCGCTCAGGATGACAAACCAAACAAACAACCGCAGGTCCTTCGACTACGCCGTCCGCAAAGTGCGCGGACGGCTTCGCTCAGGATGACACTTCTTTATCTGCCGAAGCGCTGTTTGGGTTGCATTTGCTGCATCATGCGCTGCTGGGCTTTGAGGCTGGAGCCGGAGCCCATGGATTTGAACATTTTGCGCATCTGGGCGTACTGGCGGAGGAGGTTGTTGACCTCCTGGACGGTGGTGCCGGAGCCGCGGGCGATGCGCTTGCGGCGGCTGCCGTTGATGATCTCGTGGTCGCGGCGCTCGCGGGCGGTCATGGAGTCGATGATGGTCTCGATGAGGTTGAATTGCTTCTCGTCGACGTTGTCGACGGCCTGGGCCATGCCGGCGAAGGGGCCGACCGAGGGCAGCATCTTCATGATGGACTTCATGGAGCCCATTTTTTTGATCTGACGGAGCTGGTCGCGGAAGTCGTCGAGGGAGAAGCCTTCGCCGGAGAGGGCCTTGGAGGCGAACTTCTCGGCCTTGCCGCGGTCGAGCTTTTCCTCGGCGCGCTCGAGCAGGGTGGCGATGTCGCCGAGGCCCATGATGCGGCTGACGATGCGGTCGGGATGGAAGGGCTCGAATGCGTCGGGGCGCTCGCCGGTGCCGAGGAACTTGATGGGCGCGCCGGTGACGTGGCGGATGGAGAGGGCCGCGCCGCCGCGCGCGTCGCCGTCCATCTTGGTGAGGATGACGCCGGTGAGGGCGAGCAGGGAGTGGAAGGCGCGGGCGGAGGCGACCGCGTCCTGGCCGGTCATGGCGTCGGCGACGAAGAGAATTTCGGAGGGGTTGAGGAGCTTCTTGAGCGCGGCCATCTCGTCCATGAGCGCGGCGTCGATCTGGTTGCGGCCGGCGGTGTCGACGATGAGGATGTCGCAGCCGAAGTTGGCGGCCTCGCGGCGGGCTTCCTTGGCGAGGCGGAGGACGTCGTCGGTGGTGTGGGTGGCGGCGGGATCGAGCGTGCCTTCGTAGAGCTGGGCGCCGATGGATTCGGCGACGATGCGGAGCTGCTGGCGCGCGGCGGGACGATAGACGTCGACCGAGACGAGCATGGGGCGGTGGCCGGACTTCTTGAGCCATGCGGCGAGCTTGGCGGAGGTGGTCGTCTTGCCGCCGCCCTGCAGTCCGGCCATCAACACGACGCTGGGCGGCTGCGAGCTGGTGCGGAAGCGCGCCGTGTCCTTGCCGAGGAGGGCGATGAGCTCGTCGTGGACGATTTTGACGATCTGCTCGGAGGGCGAGAGGGCGGTGGTGACCTGGGTGCCGAGGGCGCGGAGGCGGATGTGTTCGACCAGGTCGGTGACGACGGGGAGGCTGACATCGGCCTCGATGAGGGCGATGCGGATCTCGCGCAGGGCGTCGGAGATGTTCTCGCCGGTGATGGTGCCCTGGCCGCGCAGGGACTTGAAGGAACGCTGGAGTTTGTCGCTGAGGGTTTCAAACATGCTGGTTCGAGTTTATCAGCGGAGCGCGAGGGAGGGCCGGTTCAGAAAAGCTCTTGGCAGGTGTTCAAGATTCCCTCAGCGGCTAAAGCCGCGTTTCCACTGAGGAGTTTACGGCGGGACTAAAGTCCCGCCCCTTCAAAGCACTACTATCACCCCTTCAAGGCACTACTAACGAGGTTGGTGCGGGGCGCGCGGATGGGGCGGGCGGCGCGGCGGGCGGCGCGGATAATTGAGGCATGGGGAGAGGTGCGGCGATTCGTGAGTACGCGCGCGCGCAGGCTGCGGATGAGCCTTGTGCGGAGTCTACTGTGCCTGCGCGGTCGGAGGTCGCGGGAAACGCGCGGCTGGTGCATGAGTACATGGACTATCTGCGCGTGGAGAAGGGAGTGCGGCCGGCGACATGCGAGGCTTATGCGCGCGATCTGGAGCAGTTTGCCGAGCAGGTGGAGCGGCGGGACGCGCTGCTGCTGACGGCGGTGGAGATGGACGTGAAGGACTTCATGGCGCGGCTGCGCGGCAACCATGTGGATGCGCGGACGGTGGCGCGCAAGCTGAGCTGTTTGCGCGGGTTCTATCGCTGGCTGCTGCTGGACAAGCGCACGGCCGAGGACCCGACGGTGAACATCGAGACGCCGGCGAGCTGGAAGGTTCTGCCGAAGTCGCTGGCGGAGAGCGAGGTGGCGGAGATGCTGGACCGGCTGGGGACGGCGGCGCGCACTCCGCAGAGCGAAGGCGGCGGGCGGGATGCGGCGGCGCTGGCGTTGCGCGATTCCGCGATTCTGGAGCTGCTGTACGCGGGTGGGCTGAGGGTGGGCGAGATTGTGGCGCTGGGCGAGGAGGACCTGCACCTGGACCAGGCGCAGGCGCAGGTGCGGGGAAAGGGAGATAAGGAGCGGATTGTTCCGCTGGGACGTCGCGCCGTCGAAGCGCTGGACGAGTACATCAAGCGCGGGCGGCCGTCGCTGGCGCGGGCTGGAATGCAGCGGGCGCTGTTCCTGAGCAACCGCGGACACGCGCTGACGCGGCAGTGGGTGTGGGAGATGGTGAGGGCGGCATCGGTGAACGTGGACGGGAGCGTCCACAAGGCGAGCCCGCACATGCTGCGCCACAGCTGCGCGACGCACATGGTGGAACATGGGGCCGACCTGCGCAGCGTGCAGCGGCTGCTGGGGCACGCGGACATTGCGACCACGCAGGTGTATACGCATGTGGCGATGGAACATTTGAAGCGCGTGCTGCGGGAACACCATCCGAGGGGAAAGAGAAGGGCAGTTGCAGGTTGTTAGTTGCAGGTTGTTGGTAAAAGCAAAGGCAACAGCAAGGGCAGAAGCAGAGGCGGAGATGAGGACGGAGCGGGGCGAGTTCGAGAGGCTGGCGGAGGAGTTCCTTCGCGTGCTGGAGAATGAGCGCAACGCCAGCGCGCATACGGTACGAGCGTACCGGCGCGAGGTGGGGAACTTTGCCGAGTATCTGAATGAGAGGCTGGGCGCGGGGGCGAAGATTGGGGCGGTCGAGCACCTGCACATTCGCGCGTATCTGGGATCGCTGTATGGGCGCGGGCTGACGAAGGCGAGCGCGGCGCGCGCGCTGGCGGCGATTCGATCGTGGTTCCGGTGGATGGCGAAGGAGCACAAGATTGCGCAGAACCCGGCGTTGCTGGTGAGCACGCCGAAGCTGCCGCAACACCTGCCGCGCGTGCCCAGCATGGAGGAGGTGAACGGCCTGCTGGATGCGATGGAGGCGGGCGCTGGATCAAAAGACGAGGCTGCGGCGTGGCCGGAGCGCGACCGCATGATCTTCGAGATGCTGTACGGCTGCGGGATCCGCAACTCGGAGCTGGTGGGGATCAATATGGGCGACATCCAGTGGAAGAACGACGCGATCCTGGTGAAGGGCAAGGGGCGCAAGCAACGCTATGTTCCACTGGGCGACGAGGCGGCGATGGCGATGCGCGCGTATCTGCCGCTGCGCGAGAGCAGGCTGAGGGAGGCGGGCAAGCTGGCGCTGGTGACAGAGGGGCCGCTGGTGACGAACCTGCGGATGCGCGGGGGTTGCCGCCTGACGACTCGCAGTGTCGGGAGAATTGTCAAGCGGATTGCGCTGGCGCGGGGGCTGGCGTCGGATGTGCATCCGCACACGCTGCGCCATGCGTTTGGGACGCACATGCTGGAGGAGGGCGCGGACCTGCGCGCGATCCAGGAGATGCTGGGGCATGAGCGGCTATCAACTACGCAGCGATACACGCACCTGACGGCGGGACAGGTGCAGCGCGTGTACGACGAGACGCATCCGAGGGCGCGGTGAGAAGCTGTGAGCTATGTCTATGCGCGAGTTACTTCCCATTCATCGCGATCAGGCCCGCGATGAATGGGGCACCCGGATGTGTTGCGATTGTCTAGGTGTCGGCGCCGCGGTTTTTTTCTGATTTGTCTTCGTGAATTAAGCGCGTCTAAAGTTCCTGCGCTATAAAGATGGGATACGCCAGCAAATCGTTTACTCTTCGCTCGTTCCCATCAAACCGGTAGCACTGTTCGTCGCTCATATAGCGCGGCATATAAAGCGTCAGGATCTCGCGCTCATCACCGACAAGCGCCCCCCGCGAGCGGAGTTTTTCTATCGGATGGTCGAAGTTGCCGCGCCCTAGAGGTTCAAAGGCTTCTCCATTGGCTTCCCCATTCGCGAGCAGCCCCCTTCCGTTCCATAGATTAATAAGTGCAAGGAGCGCAGACCGCCCAGAGTACATCTGAAAATCGGCCTTCTCATCCAACCACAATTGAGTCAAGTACAAGAATGTTCCGCGCCAAATGTATCGTTCTGAAGAGAACTGAGCCGGATCTGGATCGGCGATCCAGACGGCAAGTCCACGGAGGTTCGTTGCGGCTTGCACGTCGGAGTTCGGAAGGACAATCTTTCTTGCTCGAGTCCTTTCAAGGACAAAGCCACGCTTCAAAGGCATCTCCTGAGGCCGTGTTTCCATAAGTCTTTCTCTGGCTCGCAGAATTTCGATGAAGAGTTGAATTTTAGTATGGTCAGATGGGTCGATGGCATCGTCGTCTTGTGCGAGTTCGATCTTAGGGCCAGTGGTCGAAAGGGACCATTTTTTTGATTTTCTTGACGTCGCGCGCTTCGGCAGAATTACTTGGTCAATCAGCGTCTGTATCCTCTGTTTGTCGATGTAGATGTAATCGAGCACATTGGGATCGGGGTTCATGCGTTGGCTCCGTGGCATTTTTTGTATTTTTTGCCGGAGCCGCAGGGGCAGGGATCGTTGCGGCCGACTTTTTCTCCGGTGACGCGCTGGGCGGGAGCGGCGCTCTCGCCGGAGCCGACGGCGCGGGCCTGCTCCAGCTCGCGACGCTTCTTGCGCTGAAACTCTTTTTCCAGCTCGTCGATGGTGGTGGAGGGGGCGCGGGTGTGGATGGGGACGGGGGCGTGTTCCTCGCCGGACTGGGGCAAGGGAAGGGATGTCTGCGCGGATACGCCGGCGCGCTGGAGCTGCGCGGCCTGCATCTGCTGGACGGTCTCGATGGGCTTGCCGTCGGGGCCGATGATCTGCATGCGGAAGAGATGGCGCGCTGTGTCCTGCTGGAACTGCATCATCATTGCTTCGAACATCTCGAAGGACTCGCGCTTGTAGGCGACGAGCGGGTCCTGCTGGGCGTAGCCGCGCAGGCCGATGCCCTCCTTGAGGTGGTCCATGGCGAGGAGGTGGTCCTTCCAGAGGCCGTCGAGAACGGAGAGCATGACGATGCGCTCGTGGTAGCGCATGGCGGGCGCGCCGAGGATTTTTTCCTTGAGGTCGTAGCGCTCGCGGACCCTCTGGAAGATGGCTTCGCCGAGCTCATGGCGGTTGAGCAGGGCGGTGTCGATGGCGTCGGGGCCGCTGTCGAGCTTGATGCCGAAGACGTCGAAGAGCTGAGTGTAGATGGCGTTGAGGTTCCACTGGTCGGGATGGGACTTCTCCGGCGCGTGCTCTTCGAGGATGTTGGAGAGGATGGTGGAGACGTAGTCCTCGGCGACGAGCTGCTTCTGATCGACGCCCTCCATCAACTGGCGGCGCAGCCCGTAGACGGCCTCGCGCTGCTTGTTCATGACGTCGTCGTACTCGAGGACGTGTTTGCGCGACTCGAAGTTCTGGGTTTCGACGGCCTTCTGCGCGGCCTCGATGCGGTTGGAGATCATGCGGCTCTCGATGGGGACGCCCTCTTCCATGCCGAGGCGCTGGAGGAGGGTGCTGACCCACTCGCGGGCGAAGATGCGCATGAGGTCGTCTTCGAGTGAGAGGAAGAAGCGCGAGCTGCCGGGATCGCCCTGACGGCCGGCGCGGCCGCGAAGCTGGTTGTCCACGCGGCGAGACTCGTGGCGCTCGGTGCCGAGGATGTGCAGGCCGCCGGCGGCGACGACGGATTCGTGCTCGACCTGCGCGGTTTCGAGGTGCGATGCGATGGCCGCGTCCCAGGCTTCTTTGGTGGTCTCGAACTCCTGGCTGGCGTAGTAGAAGCGGACCATGCCTGGGCCGGCGGTGGGGGAGATGGCCCCCTCGGCGGCGGAGACGGCGCGGGCCTGCGCTTTTTTGACCAGGTCCTGGCGGGCCATAAACTCGGAGTTGCCGCCGAGCAGGATGTCGGTGCCGCGGCCGGCCATGTTGGTGGCGATGGTGACCATGCCGAGACGGCCTGCCTGGGCGACGATTTCTGCTTCCTTCTCGTGGAACTTGGCGTTGAGGACGACGTGGCGCACGCCCTTGCGCTTGAGAATGTCGGAGAGCAGCTCGGATTTTTCGATGGAAGTGGTGCCGACCAGGACGGGCTGCTTTGCCTCGTGCAGGCGCACGATCTCGTCGGCGACGGCAAAGTATTTTTCCTTGGAGGTGCGGAAGACGACGTCGGGGTTCTCCAGGCGGCGCATCGGCATGTTGGTGGGAGCGACGACGATGTCGAGCTTGTAGATCTTGTCGAACTCGGCGGCCTCGGTTTCGGCGGTACCGGTCATTCCGGAGAGCTTCTTGTACATGCGGAAGTAGTTCTGGAAGGTGATGGTGGCGAGGGTCTGGTCCTCCTTGCGGATGGAGACGCCCTCCTTGGCCTCGACGGCCTGGTGGAGTCCGTCGGACCAGCGGCGGCCGGGCATGAGGCGGCCGGTGAACTCGTCGACGATGATGACCTCGCCCTCCTTGACGACGTACTCCACGTCGCGCTTGTAGAGGTGGTGGGCCTTGATGGCGACTTCGACGTGGTGCTTGAGGTCCCAGTTCTCGGGGTCGGCGATGTTGCCGATGCCGAGGAGTTTTTCGATCTTCTCCCAACCCTCGTCGGTGACGGTGATGGCGCGCGCCTTCTCGTCGATGACGAAGTCTCCGGACCAGGTTTTTGTTTCGAGGGTCTCGATCAGCTCGCCGGCTTCGAGGCGGGGGATGATGAGGTTGACGCGCATGTACTTGTCGGTGGTCTCGTCGGTGGGGCCGGAGATGATGAGCGGGGTGCGGGCCTCGTCGATGAGGATGGAGTCGACCTCATCGACGATGCAGAAGTAATGGCCTCGCTGCACCATGTCCTTGAGGTCAAACTTCATGTTGTCGCGCAGATAGTCGAAGCCGAACTCGTTGTTGGTGCCGTAGGTGATGTCGGAGGCGTAGGCCTCGCGGCGCTGGTCGTCGGAGAGGTCGTGGACGATGACGCCGACGGAGAGGCCGAGGAAGCCGTAGATCTTTCCCATCCACTCGGCGTCGCGCTTGGCGAGGTAGTCGTTGACGGTGACGACATGGACGCCGTGGCCGGCGAGCGCGTTGAGGTAGCAGGGAAGGGTGGCGACAAGGGTCTTGCCTTCGCCGGTCTTCATCTCGGCGATCTTGCCCTGGTGGAGCACCATTCCGCCGATGAGCTGGACATCGAAGTGGCGCATCTGGACGGTGCGGCGGCCAGCCTCGCGGACGACGGCGAAGGCCTCGGGAAGGACCTCTTCGAGGGCGGCCTTCTCGGCGGCGCGGGTGCGCTCAGCGGCGTCCTCGGCGGCGGGATCGATGTTTTCGGCGGCGACGGAGGCGGCGATGCGCTGGCGGAACTCGCCGGTTTTGGCACGCAACTGCTCGTCGGAGAGCGCCTGAATGGCGGGCTCCAGAGCATTGATCTGCGCGACGGCGGGAAGAAGGCGCTTGACCGCCCGTTCGTTACTGGTGCCAAAGACCTTTGCGAGGATGTTGTTGAGCAAACCGGGTGTCCTTCAGGATTTCGCGGGCATTGTATGGCCCAAGTTCAAGTTTACGCGATGTTTGCGGTCGAGGATAGACGGACGCGGTCCGGTTTTGGACGCAAATTATTTTATGTATTAAAACTGCACACTGGCTGCATCTTATTGCAGGCAGCCGACGTATTGAGGGTAAGAACCGGATGTGGCGTCTGCATTCAGACCGAGCGGAGCTTCAATCCCACAACCCTGGAGGAACCATGACGTCTATGACGAAAATGCTGGCAACCGTTCTCTTTGGTGTTGCTATCGCTGGGACACCTATTCTGGCGCAGACTGTGACGATCGATTATGACCACAGCGTCAACTTTCTGAAGTTCAAGACCTATACGTGGGACCGCGTCCATGCGACCGACCCCAGCGTTGAGGGCCGCATCACCATCGCGGTAGACCGCGACATGAGCGGCAGATACATGTCCCAGGCTTCAAAGAACGGTGACGTGACGATCGCCGTGGTGGAGGCGACCCGGGACAAGCAGGAATACGCGGACTTTTACGCCAAGCTGAACGACATCACCTGGCAGCGGGGATGGGGAAGCGGCGGGTTCCTGGATACGGCGGCGACGCTGCAGGACGTACCCCTGGACACGCTGGTGATGGACATGTACGACACGCAGACGCACAAGCTGATCTGGCGGGGCATTGTGACCGAGCCTGTAGTGAAGAGCGCAGAGAAGAACGAACAGACGATGGACAAGGCCGTCAACCTGCTGTTCGCGAAGTTCCCGCCGAAGTTCGTCAAGACGAAGTAAGACGGAGCGGGCCGGATGTAAGTGGAGCAGGCAGAAGCAGGTCGAAGAGCGACGACCTGCCGCAGTAAGGGGATTTGTGTGGTTTACCAGCAGCGCTCGACAGAGCAACGGCCAGGATGTCTCCGGGTGCGGGGGCGTCCTGGCCGGACTATTTTTGCGGCGTCCCTTAGGGAACGGACTTACTTTGCCGCTGCCGGGGCCGTCGCGGGCAGGGGGACCTTCTCCTTCAGAAAAGCCACCAGGGGCGAGTTGGCCTCTTCCAGCGCGATGACCACCGACTGCGCATTCAGCTCCGCGCCCTGGGCGCTGGTGTGGGTGTGGTCGATGGGGAAGAGCAGCGCGGTCTTCTCCTGTCCGGTGGCTTCGAGGCGGTCCGCTTCGACGGTTGCCATGTCGATGAAGGCGAGATGGTCCTCGCCGGCGATCTTCTTCATGATGGCGTTGAAGTTGGTCTCGCGCTCGATGCGCTGCATGCCGTTGGCGTCCGGTTTCCATACGTTGCGGATGGTCATGGAGAGAAAGATGGGGGTCGCGCCCCGGGCCTCGGTGTCGGCCACGTACTTGCGGTTGTACCAGCCATAGGTGTGGATGGTCTCGGTCTTGCCGGCGAGCACGCCGGTGGTCTGGAGCACGTCCTGGGTTGCGTCGGTGTCACCGGGGAGCGAGCCGCGGGGCTTGTTGCCGCCCAGGTCGCCGCCGTCGTTATGCCCCCACTGCAGCATGACGAAGTCGCCGGGCTTCATCTCGGCGAGGTCCTTGTCCCACAGGCCCTCGACCATGTAGGAGCGGCTGCTGCGCCCGGCGCGGGAGCGGTTGGCGACGTTGATCTTCGTGGTGTCGAAGTAGTGGGCAAGGTGGTCTCCCCAGCCCAGGTCGGCACCGTTGCGCGCGGTGGAGTCGCCGACGATGAAGAGCGTGGGCAGCTTGGGGTCAAGGGGCGGGTCCTGCGGTGTGTTGACCTGCGGCGGAGTGACGGGCGCGGGCGGTGCGACGGCGGACGGTTGCGCGGCGGCGACTGATAGCAAGGCAACAACGGAGAAGGCGGCAAAGCAACGGATGGATTGTCTCATGGCGGAAGCGTATCACCGGGCCTGCGCGGCTGTCCTACGAAACGCTTGCATTCCCGCCGCGCGAGTTCTACGCGAGGTTCCATATACTGGTGAGTGGTTCGCTGAAAAGTAGCGGGAGATGCGCGCGGTGCGGCGAAGGCTGGAACGATAGGTGGAGATGAAATGAAGACGACGGATGCGGCGGTGGCGTTTGCGAAGGAGAATGGGGAGCGGTTTGTCGAGGAGCTGAAGGCGCTGCTGCGGATCCCGTCGATCTCGACCGATCCGGAGCGCGCGGCAGACGTGCGCCGCGCGGCGGAGTTTGTGGCGGCGGAGCTGCAGCGGATCGGGATTGAGAATGTGCGGCTGATTGAGACATCTACGCCGGAGACGGTGGTTGCGCCAAGCAGCGGCCCGGCCCAGGTGGTGCCTGCGCGCAAGGGGCATCCCCTGGTGTATGCGGACTATCTTCATGCAGAGCCCGTGGATGGGAAGCCGGCGACGACGGTGCTGCTGTATGGACACTACGACGTGCAGCCGCCGGAGCCGCTGGACGAGTGGAAGTCGCCTCCCTTCGAGCCGGAGGTGCGCGACGGCAACCTCTACGCGCGCGGCGCGGTGGACGACAAGGGACAGATGTGGATGCACGTGAAGGCGCTGGAATCGCTGTTCGCGGCTGGCGGCGGAAGGCTGCCGGTGAACGTGCGCGTGATCGTGGAGGGCGAGGAAGAGGTGGGCGGCGAAGGGATTGCCGCGTTTGTGCGCGAGCATCCGGAGGAGCTGCGCGCGGACGTGGCGCTGGTCTCCGACTCGGAGATGTTCGCGCCCGACCTGCCGACGCTGTGCGTTGGGCTGCGCGGGATGATCTACACCGAGATAGAGGCACGGGGCGCGCGGACGGACCTGCACTCGGGGATGTATGGCGGCGCGGCGCCGAACCCGTTGGTTGCGCTGGCGCAGATCATCGCGCAATTGAAGGACGAATCGGGACGGATTTTGATTCCACATTTTTACGATCGCGTGGAGGCGCCGACGGCGGCGGAACTGAAGGCATGGAAGGCGCTGCCCTTCGATGAGGAGGTCTACCGCGAGACGGAGGTGGGATCGACGGTGCTGACGGGCGAGGCTGGATTCTCGGTCCTGGAACGCACCTGGGCGCGTCCCACGCTGGACGTACACGGGATTGCGGGAGGATTCACGGGTGCGGGGGCGAAGACGGTGATTCCGGCGCGCGCGGTGGCGAAGGTCTCGATGCGGCTGGTCCCGGAGATGACCCCGGCGGAGAGCTTTGCGCTTTACAAGGCGTATGTGGAGGCGATCTGTCCGGAGGGGATAACGGTGGAGGTGCGGCTGATCCACTCGGGCGATCCGATTGTGGTTTCAACCGACAATCCTTATGTGCGCGCGGCGACCTCGGCGATGCGCGCAGTCTTCGGCAAGGAGACGGTCTTCGTGCGCGGCGGCGGGTCGATCCCGATCGTGGGCGACTTTATTCGCGAGCTGGGGACGCCGACTTTGCTGATGGGATTCGGATTGCCGGACGACAATCTGCACGCGCCCAACGAGAAGTTCCACCTGGCGAACTTCCATCGCGGCATCGAGTCGATTGTGCGGTTCCTGGCGGACGTCGGAGAAGTTTAGCGTGGCGGAGATTCACGCAATCCATAGCTGCTCTGCCGCAATTTAATGTCGCGATCTATGTTTACCGATCGTAGCCGCGCGCTTCGAGCGTGGCGAGGAGACTTCGTCTTCGACTGCGCGAATGGTGCATGATAGAGAGACTTATGGCAGAGCCGAATTTGAAGGCGGGGGAGCGCGAGGTGGCAGGCGGGGACGATGCGCAGCGCGATGGCGCGCCCACGGATGCGATGCCGGATGCGCAGGAAGGGCTGAACGCGGAGGCCGCAGCGGAGGCGCAGGAGACGGTCGAGGAGTTCATGGCCGTGGCCGCGCAGCAGAATGTGGCGGCCAACGAGGCCGTGCCGGAGCGTCGCAACCATCCCGGGCCGTACATTGCGTTCGACCGCGTCTCGATTGCGTTTGACGACCTGGTGGTGCTGGAGGACGTGAGCTTCTCCATTCTGCCGGGCGAGACGCTGTGCATTCTGGGACGGTCGGGTGTGGGCAAGTCGGTGGCGCTGAAGATTGTGATGGGATTCCTGAAGCCGGACAGCGGGCGCGTGCTGGTGGGGGGCGAGGACATCTCCCGCTTCAGCGAACGCGAGCTGCAGGCGGTCCGGCGCAAGGTCACCATGGTCTTCCAGAACGGCGCGCTCTTCGATTCTCTCTCGGTTGGCGAGAACGTTGCCTTCCCGCTGCGCGAACGGGGCGACCTGGCCGAGGACCAGATCCAGCAGATTGTGAGGGGGATGCTGGAGATGGTTGGCGTGGCCGGGATGGAGGAGCTGCTGCCGAGCGATCTGTCGACCGGGATGAAGCGCTCGGTGGCCATTGCGCGCGCGCTGGCCAGCCAGCCGGAGGCCATCCTCTACGACGAGCCGACCACGATGGTGGACCCGCTGATGGGGCACCTGCTGGGCGAGCTGATTGAACGGCTCAAGACGCAACTGCATCTGACCAGCATCGTGGTCACGCACGACATGCGCTTTGCGCGCAAGCTGGCCGACCGGATCGTATTTTTGCACCAGGGGAAGGCGCGTTTCTTCGGCACGGTGGAAGAGATGGACCGAAGCGACGACCCTGTACTTAAGGAATTTTTAACTCTGGATGAGCTTGTTCTACCCGTGCAGGGATACAACCTTTGAGTCATAATTAACCGGGGTTTGATACAAAGACGGTTGAAATATCCCAGTATTTCCAGTATTATGACAAGTATAAGGATGACGCGCGGGGCCTTAGCGTATTACTCCGATGTAGCAATATAGGACATTGATTTTTCTTCAATCCTGTCCTATCCAGAGAGTAGGGTGAACATTAGCGTTTTATAAGCTGAGTTTGTCCTATTGGCATGGGATGCTTTTGACGCGAGAAGATGTGCGTTGCGGGAGTGAGAGGCAGACGGCTATGGCAATACCTGATTACTTGGACCAAGCAATTCTTCCAGGACGAAGTTGGACAGTGACCGATGGAAGTCCGTCGGTGCGCTCAGGGGCGTTTCACCGCCCCTCGGTCAACAGCCTGATCTGGGCTGTACTCGATGCAACGACCGTGGCGATCGCCACCCTGGTGGCGCTGCGACTACGCGTGCGCGTGCCCAGCGGGATGCATCTCATCTCGCAGCCTGCCTACCTGCTGCATACCGCGTGGCCGTTCCTGCTGGTTTTTGTGGCGTGGTTTGGGGTGCTGCTGATTGTGATCGCGCGGTCGTACGGGCTGTACGAACCCATTCTGAACCGCAGCGGGCTGCACGAGCAGCGCCTGACGGTGCAGGCGACGCTGACCTCCGGGCTTCTGCTGTGCGGCACGCTGTATCTGGCGCGCGCCGAGATGGTCTCGCGGATCGTGGTTGTGCTGACGGTGATCTTCACCACGGTGCTTCTGTGCAGCCGGCGCGCCATCTGGCGCCAGGTGGTGTACCGGCGCTATCGCGAGGGTCTGGTGACGCGCAATGTACTGATCGTCGGCGCGGGCCGCGTGGCGCACGCGCTGCGCAACCATCTGGAGAGCCTGCGCCACCTAGGGTTTCGCTTCAAGGGGTTCGTCGCCCTCTCCGAGCGCGAGGCGGAGTCCGGCGATGCGGACATCATCGGCGACATGCGCAACTGCCTCTCGCTGGCCCGCTCGCTATTTGTCGACGAGATCTTCTTTTCGGTGCCCGCGGAGAGGAAGCTGGTGATCGGCCTGGTGGAAGAGGCACGCGGCTACGGCATCGACGTGCGCGTGGTGCCAGACCTCTATGACGGCCTGGCATGGGCCGCTCCGGTGGAGTACATCGGACAGTTTCCCACCATCCCGCTGCATCGTCGCGACCTGCCCATGGGGGCCTTCCTGCTGAAGCGGGCGCTCGATGTGACGGGCGCTGCCATCGCCCTGCTGCTGGGCTGGCCCTTCTTGCTTCTGCTGATGGCGGCCATCAAGCTCGACTCCAAGGGACCCATCTTCTACCGCGCGCAACGCATTGGACGCAAGGGCCGGACCTTCACCTGCTACAAGTTCCGCACCATGTGCGTCGATGCGGACAAACAGCAGGAAGATCTGGAGCACAAGAACGAACGCGACGGCATCCTGTTCAAGATCGCCAACGACCCCCGCATCACGCGCGTCGGGCGCTTCATGCGCAAGTACTCGCTGGACGAACTGCCTCAGTTCTACAACGTGCTGCGCAGCGAGATGAGCCTGGTGGGCCCGCGGCCGCCGATGGGCTCCGAGGTGGAGCAGTACGACCTGGCGCACCTGCGGCGGCTTGAGGTTCTGCCCGGAATGACCGGACTGTGGCAGGTTGAGGCGCGGCAGGACCCCTCGTTCGACAGCTACATTTCGCTGGACACGGCCTACGTGGAGAACTGGAGCCTGTTTCTCGACATGAAGATCCTGGTGCGCACCATCGGCGTCGTCCTGAGCGGCACCGGCACGTAGGACAGTTTTCCGTTGACCGTTCTTCGTAAAAGAAGGCCGTTCTGTTTCGTTCTTCCGAACAACGGAGAACGAAGAACGGAGAACGAAGGACCAACTCTCCGGTAGACTTGTACTCGTGAAGATCGCACTGGCCCAGATCAACCCAACCGTTGGGAACTTTGCCGGAAACACGCGGCTGATCCTCGACTTTGCCGCGCGCGCTGCGGAGGCCGGGGCGGAGCTGGCCGTCTTCCCGGAACTCGCCGTCTGCGGATACCCGCCGGCCGACCTGCTGGAGAAGAGGTCGTTTCTGGACCGCGCGCGAGAGGCGCTGGATGAGATTGCGGCCCACACCGCCGATGGCCCGGCGATTCTGTGCGGCGCGGTCCTCGCCACCGGCCCGGTGGATGGCAGGCCATACGAAGGGAAGCACGCACGCAATGTTGCCGCGCTGCTCTCCGGCGGGCGGGTCAGCTTCGTGCAGCAGAAGATGTTGCTGCCCTTTTACGACATCTTCGATGAGCAGCGCTATTTTGAACCGGCCAAACATCAGACCCTGACCGTGCTGAACGGCCAGCCGCTGGCCATCACCATCTGCGAGGACGCGTGGAACGACAAGGGCTTCTGGTCGCGCCGCCTGTACCCGGTTGACCCGGTCGACGAACTGATGCGGCAATGGCGCGCGCTGCCCGACCCGCTGGCCGTGCACCCGCGCCTGGTGCTGAACATCTCCGCCTCGCCGTTCTGGTGCGGCAAGCCGCAACTGCGGCGCAAGATGCTCAGTGTGCTGGCGCGCCGGCACAACGCGATTGTGGCGATGGTCAACCAGGTTGGGGGAAACGACTCGCTGGTCTTCGACGGATCGTCGGTCGTGATCGCTCCCAATGGCGAGGTGGTGGCGCAGGCGGCATCCTTTTGCGAAGACCTGATCATCTTCGATACGGAGGCACTGCAGGCGATTCCCAAGAACCTGGCAGAACCGGAATCCAGTGGCGAATCCGCCTCTGGGGCCGAATCACAGTTCGAAGCGACGGCTGCGACCTGGAACGCTCTTGTGCTGGGGACGCGCGACTATGTGCGCAAGTGCGGCTTCAGGAAGGCGCTGGTGGGACTTTCGGGCGGCATCGACTCGGCGCTGGTGGCGGCCATCGCGGTGGAGGCGCTGGGCGCGGAGAATGTGCTGGGCGTGGGAATGCCCAGCGAGTTCTCTTCGGCCGGATCGGTTGACGACGCGCGCGCGCTGACCGTGAACCTCGGCATCCGATACGAGCTGATCGCCATCCACGACGTGTTTACCGCGTACCAGAGCACGCTGGAGCCGCTGTTTGCGGGAACGCCGTTCGGGTTGGCGGAGGAGAACGTGCAGTCGCGCATCCGCGGCGCGCTGCTGATGGCGCTGTCGAACAAGTTCGGCGCGCTGGTGCTGACCACCGGCAACAAGAGCGAGATGTCCACCGGCTACTGCACGCTGTATGGAGACATGGTGGGCGCGCTGGCGGTGATCGGCGACGTCTTGAAGACGCGGGTCTACGCGCTGGGCCGCTACGCCAACCGCGAGCGCGAGGTGATTCCGCGGGCGACGATGGAGAAGCCGCCCTCGGCCGAACTGCGTCCGGGCCAGCGCGACACCGATTCGCTGCCGCCGTACGAGGCGCTGGATCCAATTCTGGAGGCCTACGTGGAGCGCTACGCCTCCGCCGAGCAGATTGTCGAAGAGGGGAAGGCCGCCGGGCGCCCGGTGGACCTGGCGCTGGTCCGGCGCGTTCTTCAGCTTGTGGAGCGCAGCGAGTACAAGCGCCAGCAGGCAGCGCCCGTGCTCAAGGTGACGCCAAAGTCCTTCGGCAACGGCCGCCGTTTTCCCATCGCCGTGAAGGTTGAACTGTAACCCCCAAAGGGGAAGCTCCGTCAAAGGAGAAGCCGGATGAGGCGCGCATTGCGCAGCGATGGGCCGTTCCCGGTAGAATGAACAGGAACCGCACAAAGAACATGCAACCAAAGAAGAAGGGAACCACATTGAAGAGCATAGGTACAGCTTTGAAGTCCGTTCCGGGTTGGGTCCCGGCCGCAGCTTTCGTTATCATCCTCAGCCTGGGCACGGGCGTGGCATTGGCGCAGGCCGCGCCAGCCGGCCCAGCGCAACAGGCCCCAACGGCCACGCCCTCCGCTCCCGCGGCGCAGCCGCCGTATCTTGCCCCGCCCGCCATGCCCGTTGCGAAGGCCGTGCCGGCCGATCCTCTGCCTCCGGCAGATCCGAGGGCCTTTACCGCCGCATCGCCGACGCTGGAGACGGTGAACGCCTTCCTCAACCAGGTATGGGGCTATGATCCCGACCGGCTGTGGCGCGTGATGGCCATCCAGAACACGGATGCGCCCAACGTCTCCAAGGTCGTCGTGTTCATCATCGGCAAGTCTGCCGACGCCAAGCCGCAGGCCGTCATCATGTACGTCACCCCGGACGGCAATCACATCATTCAGGGGTCTACCCTGGTACCCTTCGGCGCAACTCCGTACGCCGCGACACGCGACCTGCTCAAAGCAAAGGCCACCGGAGCCGCTCGCGGCGCTGCCGGCAAGGACCTGATGCTGGTCGAGTTCGCCGATCTGCAGTGCCCGTACTGCAAGGTGGCCCAGGCCACGATGGACCAGATCGTCAAGGACTTCCCCGCCGCCCGCGTCGTCTTCCAGCAATTCCCGCTGGTCGATATTCATCCCTCCGCCTTCAAGGCCGCGGCCTACGGTGTCTGCGCGCAGAAGCAGTCGGACGAGGCCTTCTTCAAGTACGCCGCGGGCGTCTTCGACACCCAGGAAGCGCTGGCACCGGCTACGGAAGATACCCTGCTGCGGGCCGCGGCCCAGCGCGCCGGCCTCGACGGCCCTGCCATCGTCGCCTGCGCCGGAACCCAGGAGACCAAGAACATCGTCAACGCCGACATCCAACTGGCCATCGACGCGGGCATCGATCAGACGCCCACGCTGGTGGTCAACGGGCGCGCGGTTCCCCTCGACATTCCCTACGACACGATCAAGCGGGTCATCGTCTTCCAGGCCAAGCTGGACGGGGTTGCCACCGGTGCCTCCGCCGATATTCTGGCACCCGCACCAGCGCCGCCGCCGGCGCCGCCCACGCTGAACAGCCTTCCCAAGTAGAAGCGACGCACCACGCGCGCATGGCGCGTTCACGATCCGCATCTCCGACCGGGCCGCTCACGGAAGATTGTGAGCGGCTACGTTTATGCAGCCAACGAAACGATCGCGCGGCATGGAGTGGAGGAGACGCTGTGTCTGGCAGGGACCGCGGCTGGCATCCGGCGGCGCGTGGGCGCTGGTGGGATGCACGGTGAACTCAGGCTTCGAGTTCGAAGACTACGAGGCAGGCGAGCGCGCGGAGCTCTGTGCGCAGTGGCCGGCGTTCCGCAATCGATCTACGAACTGACGCGCCCCAGGCCTGCGACTCCACGCTAACGAACCTCTGAACATGTGTTCGGGATTCCCTCGGCGGCTAAAGCCGCGTTGCAATCGCCGCACTTACGGAGGAAAGCCCCAAGGCTAAAGCCCTGGGCTACCGGTACCGCCCTTTCAACACCGGAACTTCTTTAGAGATTTCCTAAGCAGGTTGCCGCTGTTGGTGGGGCAGTGGCGCATCTGCAATAGGCTTCGCTTCCATCGCTGTGCTTCTGAGACCTGGCTGCGCCGGGCATCATCCGGCGCGCGCCCGGTCAGTCTGCGCGGCTTCTTCCCATCTCGGGACGAATCTACAAGGCAAAAAGCGGGCCGGGACACCCGCCGAACTCATGCTTTTGCCATTCCATCCGATAGATGAATCAAAGGTCGCATCGACTGAGAGTGGTTGGACGACACTCGCGGAATCGGGGCCAATACGCAGCACAACAGGAGAAATATCAATATGAAGAACATCAAACATGTATTTGCCTCCTTCATGAAGGACGAGTCGGGCCAGGACCTGATCGAATACGCGCTGGTTGCGGGTTTGATCGGTCTGGGTGCGGTAGTCGCCATGACCGGACTCTCTGGCAAGATCAGCAACGCATTCAACGCGGTTGGCAGCGGTCTGACCAACGCAATGGTATAGCCAGCAAGGCGCCTGCAGCAAGACCCGGAGACGGAGATTGCGAGCGGTGATGCGGCACGGTTCGATGTGTTGCATCACCACTCACCGCCATCATTGGTTTACGCCAGTGTAGGGAGGGCGTCTTTTTTTCTCTTTCTCTTTGCCGCGTTGCGGCCTGGTTCGCATGTCACGCACGGGTGTACCCATGGATGGTCTTGAGCGGCAACTGATGTTTCTCGGAGGTTCTTTGCTGTGCGCCGGCATCGGCTCAGTCACGGACGTTCGAGAGCGCAGAATCCCAAACTTCGTTACCGGACCGGCGATCGCCGCCGGCCTGATGCTGCACGCGATCTGCGGCGGCTGGCGAGGACTGGGAGACGCGGCGCTTGCCGGAGTGATCGCCGGGGGCATCTTTCTGATCTTTTTTTGGGCCGGGGGCATGGGCGCGGGCGATGTCAAGCTGATGACCGCAGTGGGATGTTTTTCCGGGCTCTCCGCGCTGCCTGTGGTGGTGATCTCAACCGCCATAGCGGGCGCGGTGTTTGCGCTGGCCATCGGCATCTATAACCGGCGGCTCGGCGAGACGCTGCGCAACGTCGTCGAGCTGATCGAGCATCATGGCCGGCACGGCCTGAAGCCGCACCCGGACCTGACCCTGAGCAACGCGCGCACGCTTCGCCTGCCCTTTGCGCTGCCCATTGCGGCCGGATGCCTGTACACACTCTGCAGCGTGGCGTGGGAGGCGCATCCATGAACTTAAAGCGCATCCTGATCGCCCTCACACTCGCTCTGTTTGTCTCCGGCCTGTGTACATGGCTTGTCTACAAAAAGTCGACCGCGACGCCCACGGTGCAGAAGCATCCAGACGTCATGTACGCGGCGCCGTCGCGCGCGCTGCATGCGGGCGAAGTGCTGAAGGCCGAGGACATCGAGCTTGTGGCATGGCCGGGAAGTGATCCCATCGACAGCGCGTTTTCGCAGCCCGCCGAAGTGATTGGCCGCGAGGTCCTCTTTCCGCTGGGCAAAGGCCAGCCCATCCTGGACGGCGACCTGTCTGCCGCAGGGGCCGGCACCGGGCTTGCGAGCAAGATTCCGGACGGAATGCGCGCCGTCGCGCTGCGCTCCGACGAGGTGGTCGGGGTGGCCGGATTTCTGGTTCCTGGCTCGCATCTCGACGTGTTGGTGACCTACCACTCGGACATATCGCCCGAGCCTATCACCGCGACCGTACTGCAGGACGCCGTCGTCCTTGCTGCCGGCCACCAGCTTGAACCCGATCCCACAGGCAAGACATCGGACGTTACGGTGGTGACGCTGTTGCTGACTCCGGAGCAGGCGAAGCGCGCCGTTCTGGCAAGCACCCAGGGCGCGATCCACTTTGTTCTGCGCAACGGAGCGGACACAAGCCGCAGCGCAGACACTCCGACGCTGCTGTCGCAACTCACCGGTCAGGCGCCCGCCGCAGCGCACATCGTATCCCGTTCGGCCGCACCGGCAACTCCGGCAGCCCCGAAACAACAGGAGATCGAAACCATTCTTGGCGGTACCGGCGACACACCGCCGACAGGAACGCCGAATGGAGGAGCCAGACCATGAACCTTCGCACCTCACAGCCGGCCAAGCGGGGAGCAGCCAAGCGAAAGCAAATCAGCCTGGGGCGCATCGCCGCGTTTGCGGTCCTGCTGCCGCTCTGCTGCGAAGCTTTGGAACACGCCGCCGCGCAGATCGGCGCTCATGCGGCCAAGCCCTTCGCCCAGACGCAGAATGCGTCGCTTGTGCCGCCCGCCATCCATTCTTCGACCACGACCGATCAGCTCCATATCACGGTAGGCCGGTCTGTGATGCTCACCTCGGCCACGCCTCTGCGCCGCATCTACGTCGGCAACCAGGCGGTGCTGCAGACCTACACCTCGGGAAGCAGCGAGATCGTTCTTACCGCGAAGACGGCCGGCGTCAGCAGCATGGTGTTGTGGGACGAGACAGGCGGGCATCGCCTGTACACAGTCTCCGCGGACATCGATCCCGAGGCCCTGCGCGCCTCGTTCGACGCGGCATTTCCGGGCTCGTCCATCCACGTCGATACAGGCGAAGGCAAGATTTTTCTTACCGGATCGGTTGCCAGCGACGCTGCCAGCGACGCCGCACTCAAGATGGCTTCGCTGTATACGAAGGACGTTGTCAACTCGCTGGTTGTGGTACCCGTGCATGGCAAGCAGGTGCAACTGAAGCTGCGCATTGTGGAGGTGGACCGCACCCGCCTGGACCAACTGGGCGCCAACATCTTCGCGGGAGGCCGCACCGCCATTGGGACCTCGACCCAGCAGTTCAGCTCCACCGCTACCGGCAGCGGTCCCTCGCTCTCCGTCAGCGATCCGCTCAACATTTTTCTATACAACGCCAAACTGAACGTCGGGCTGACGGTGAAGGACCTGGAACAGAAGCAGATTCTTCAGGTACTGGCCGAGCCGACGCTGACCACGCTGAGCGGTCTGCCGGCACACTTCCTCTCCGGCGGCGAATTTCCCTTTCCCGTGGTGCAGGGCGGGACCGGCAACACGACGGCGATCTCCATCCAGTTCCGTCCCTACGGGGTGAAGGTCGAGTTCACCCCGACGGTCAATCCCGACGGCTCCATCCGCATCAAACTCTCGCCCGAGGTGAGCACGCTGGACTATACCAACGCGGTCACCATCTCCGGCTTTACCATTCCGGCGCTATCCACGCGGCAGACCGAGACCGAGGTGGAGATCCAGAACGGCCAGAGCTTCATCGTCTCCGGCCTGCTGGACCACCGCACCACCGAGATCATGAGCAAGATGCCGGGGATTTCGAGCATACCCATTCTGGGCGATCTCTTCCGCTCGAAGAACTTCAACCACTCCGTGGTGGAGCTGGTCATCATCGTCACCGCGACGGTGGTGGACCCTCTGACGTCGTCGCCGCAGGCGGAGCCGGAGCAGCCGAAGATGGCGACGCCCAACCTCGACTCCAATGCATTCGACGGAAAGGCGCACAACCTGCCCAAAGGCATCTCCGCTTCAGCGCAGCAATCGCAACCTCCAGCGCCGACGCAAACGCCAGCGCAACCGCCGACGCAAACGCCAGCGCAAGCAAAGCCTCAAGCGCAAGCACAGCAGTCGCAACACCAAGCGCAACCCCAACTCCAGCAACCTGCGCCCCAGGTGCGAACGGACCAGCCATGACCCGTCCAACCAACACCACGGAGCATTCCACCCAGGCAATCTTCAGCGTTTGCGCGGATGCGGAGGTGGTGCAAGTGGCGACCACCGCAGCGGCCAATATCGCCGGCGCCCACTTTGCGGGCGAGTTTCACGACTACATCACAGCCGAGCGACGGCCGCAGTTCTCACCGGCGTTGAAGAACGCCTCCTCCTGCGTCGCGCTGATCGATTTCGATCGTGACCCTGAACTGGCCATTGAGACCACCGAGCGCCTGCACCAGATATTTCTGAAGAAGATCGGCATCATTGGCGTCGGCGCCAGGCTGGATGCGGGAATTCTGCTGCGCGCCGTTCGCAAGGGATGCACCGAGTTCCTGACCAAGCCGGTCAGCCTGCTCGATCTGACCGCATCGCTCAACCGCTTCAACGAGGTACTGACCGTCGATTCCAACGCGCAGAGCAGCCTGGGACGCGTGATCTCGTTTTTCGGGGCCAAGGGTGGCGTCGGGACCACCATGCTGGCGGTCCATCTGGCCATTTTTTTGGTACGCCAGCACGGCAAGAAGGTACTGCTGATCGACCACAAGCAGCAGCTAGGCCACGTTGCGCTGTACCTGGGCCTCAAGGACACGCAGTACCACTTTGACGAGTTGTTGCACAACGCCGAGCGGCTGGACTCCGAGCTGCTGAACGGCTTTATCGTCCACCACCGAAGCGGCCTCGATATCATTGCGTCGCCTGAGTTGTCGGGAAGCCCTCACGAGGCCACGGGCGACGAGTTTGAACGGGTGATGGACTTTCTGCGCCGCGAATACGACTTCGTTCTGATTGACTCCTCGGCTTCGTACCGGGAATCCAGAAACGCCCTCATCGAACAGTCCGACGAAGTCTTCATCGTCTCGACGCCGGACGTGGCCGCGTTGCGCGACCTGGCCCGCATGGTGGAACATCTGTCGCTCAGCGAGTCCTCCACAAACAAGCTGCGCCTGGTGGTCAACCGCTCCACGGCAACCGACTCGATCACTCCCGAACAGATTGAAAAGACCGTACGGTTCCCCATCTCGGTTGCGGTGCCGAACAACTATTTCGAGCTGCTTCGCGCGATCAACGATGGGGAGCCCATTCCGCCGCAGCGCCGCTCGGAGTTCAACCAGGCTCTCTCCCGCTGGGCCAACCAGATTGTCAACGGACTGGACGCCGCGGAACCCCCCTCGGTGAAGAAGAAGCTCTTCTCGTTTTTGCACTCCTAGCGGATTGAGGAACGTTCCACGGATGTTACGAGGTGCTTGCAATGGCTGAACAATCGATGTACATGACCCCGCCAGCCCGCGCCGCTGTCCCCACAGAGGTCCACGTCACGACGGTCCTGGGCGATAGCGCGCGCCACGCGCTGAAGACCGCCGTGCATCACGAACTGATCCGACGCATGGACCTGGAAAAGCTCTCCGCCATCCAAGCCGACGAGACCGGCGGACGGCAGCGACTGCTCAGCATTATTCTCCAGCTTATCGGCGAACAGAGCGCCCCGCTGAGCACGCTGGACCGCGACCGCCTGGCGCAGGACATCCTGAACGAGGTCTTCGGCCTTGGCCCGCTGGAGCCTCTGCTGCACGACCCCACGGTCAGCGACATTTTGGTGAACACCTACAAGAACGTCTATGTTGAACGGCGCGGCGTGATCGAGAAGACCGACATTGCCTTCAAGGACGAGGCCCACCTGATGCACATCATCGACAAGATTGTCTCCGCGGTTGGCCGCCGCATCGATGAGTCATCGCCCATGGTGGACGCGCGCCTGCTGGACGGCTCGCGGGTGAACATTGTGATTCCGCCGCTGGCGGTGGACGGCCCGCTGCTCTCCATACGGCGCTTCGGCTCGACTCCGCTGACAGCGGACGACCTGCTACGCCACCGCACGCTGACACCGCAGATGCTGGAAACGCTGCGCAGCGCGGTGCGCGCGCGGCTGAACATCGTCATCTCCGGGGGCACGGGATCGGGCAAGACCACGCTGCTCAACGTACTTTCCGGCTACATCTCCAACGCCGAGCGCATTGTCACCATTGAGGACTCCGCCGAACTGCAGATCAAGCAGGAGCACGTCGCGCGCCTGGAGTGCCGTCCGCCCAACCTGGAGGGCAAGGGCGCCATCCGCCAGCGCGAGCTGGTGATCAACGCGCTGCGCATGCGCCCCGACCGCATCATCCTGGGCGAGGTGCGCGGGGAAGAGGCGCTGGACATGCTGCAGGCCATGAACACCGGCCACGACGGCTCCATCACCACGATCCACGCCAATAATCCGCGCGATGCCATCGCGCGCATCGAGACCATGGCGATGATGGGCTCGATCACCCTGCCGGCGGCCGCCATCCGCGCGCAGATCGCCTCCGCCATCGACCTCATCGTCCAGGTGTCGCGCATGAGCGACGGGTCCCGCCGCGTCACCCACATCAGCGAGATCACGGGAACGAGCGGGGACGTCATCAGCCTGCAGGACATCTACCTGTTCGAGAAGCTGGGACTTGGGCCCAGCGGAAATGTCAAGGGGCGCTTCCACTCCACGGGCATTGTGCCCAAGTTCGGCGAACGGCTGAAGGCCGCGGGAATCCCGCTTGGCCTCAACCTGCTCGACCATTCGGTAGAGGTTTAGAGCAGATCGAGCGAGGGAGAGCCCACGATGAGCCTGCTGACAATCACGTTTCTGCTTACGCTATCGATCAGCTTCAGCATTCTGATGCGCTCCATGCGCGCGACGGCGTCGAGCAAGTCCGCCCAGGTGCGCCTGACGACCATCCGGCATTCCATCCAGGCCCAGAAGTCCGGCACCAGCGGAGCTGAACTGGAGGCAGCCGGGGAGGAAAATTTCTTCGCGCGCCTCGACATCCTCCTTGAGCGCTATCCATTCGGGAAGAAGCTCCAGGTGCTGCTTATTCACGCCGACAGCAGCATGAGCGTAGGCGGTATCGTTCTGGCCTGCGCGGGCGCCGCACTGGGCTGCGGTTTGCTCGGCTACCTTTTTACGCGCATGTTTCTGCTTGCCGGCGCCGCGACCGTCGCCGGAGCCGTCATTCCCTACGTTCTGCTGCGGATGAAACGCAACCGGCGTCTCAAGGCGTTCAACACCGCTCTGCCCGACGCCATCGATCTGATGGCGCGCGCGCTGCGCGCCGGCCACTCGATGAACTCCTCCATTGAGATGATCGCCGAGCAGTCGCCCGAACCGCTCTCCTCCGAGTTCGTACAGGTCTTCAAACAGCAGCGGCTGGGGCTGCACTTTCGCGACGCCCTGATGCAGATGGGCTCGCGCATCCCATCGAAAGACCTGCAATTCTTGATTACCGCGATTCTGGTGCAGAAGGAGACGGGAGGCGACTTGACGGAGATCCTCGACCGCACCGCGCACGTCATCCGCGACCGCATCCGCATCCAGGGCGAGGTGCGTACCCACAGCGCGCAGGGACGCATGACCGGCTGGATTCTCGGCCTGCTGCCGGTCATCATGCTGGTGCTGCTCAACATCGCCAGCCCCGGCTACTCATCGGTCCTCTTCCACGATCCCACCGGGCAGAAGCTGCTCTATGCCGGCGGGATCCTGATTGTTCTGGGCGGCCTCGTCATTCGCAAGATCGTCGATGTCCAGGTCTGACTGTCCACTATGACTCTTCTCTTCTACCTCACCTTCGGCGCGACAATCTTTTCCGCACTCGCCCTTGCCGCCGTCTTCTTGATGACCCGCAGTTCGCGCACCGCGTTGCAGCGGGTCCGCGAGATCACCCACTACGGCAGAAAATTTCGGCGAAGCGTTCCACTGGGCAGCAACGCAGGCCGCCGATTCATGAAGATGGTGCACTGGGTGCGAGCGCGGCTTGGCCTGGCCGCGGACGCCGAGCTGCCCGAGCGCCTGGCCAACGCCGGATACAAGGGCACGCTGCCCGCCGATTTCTACACCACGTCGCGCATCCTCTGTCCGCTGCTCGCGCTGATTGCGGGCTCATTCATCCCGTACAGCCGCGCGTTCTGGATGATTGCGCTTCCCGCCGCCGCCTACATAGCGCCCAACATCGCGTTGACGCGCCTGGTGAAACGCCGCCGCGAAATGATCCGCAAGAGCATTCCCGACGCCATCGACCTGCTGGTGATCTGCGTCGACGCCGGCCTGGGCATCGACCAGGCGCTGCTGCGGGTTGGGCAGGAACTGGGCAACAGCCATCCCCAGATCACCGAAGAGCTGCTGCAGATCAACCGCGAGCAGCGCGCCGGAAAACCACGCATCCAGGCCTGGGCCGACATGGCCGCGCGCAGCCAGCTGCCCGACATCGATGCCTTCGCCAGCATGCTGGTGCAGACCGAGCGCTTCGGCACGCCCATCGCGCGCGCGCTGAGCGCCTTCGCCGATAACATCCGCCTCAAACGACGCCAGTTGGCCGAAGAGAAGGCGGCAAAGACCACCGTCAAGATCATCTTTCCGCTGGTGCTGTTTATCTTCCCCAGCATGTTCCTGGTTCTGCTCGGTCCCGCCGTGCTCAGCATTATGCGCGGCATGGCAGCCATGGGCCAGTGAGAACAGCGGCGCGACCGGCAAAGAGACAGTCTCCCGGGCCGCGGTTGGAATGCAATTCGATGCAACTGGGGAGGGATGTGATGCTAGTTACATTTTTTTAAACGTCGGGACAGTTTGGGTTGCAGCATGTGCTTGATCCCATGCAGGGTTCCGCTTCGCCGAGCAGCGCGCGGCGAAACGCTGCATCATTTCGATATCAGCTAAACCCTCTTGCGGAAGCTCTGTGTATTTGTCATCGCTCAGGATTCCCAGTCATCTGCATATATTTCTGGCAAAGTCATTTGAGGTTGCTCGCCAATAGAAACCACCGACGTCACGGAATACACACCCAATCAAGACCAAAACATGCCTTCCGTCTGATGTTTACTATTGAACCATGCTAACAAAATCCGCGGTTACGATAGACCTACTCCCTTCCGGATAGAAAACAACGGCAATATTTTTTACAAGTACTGTCAGCACCGGTTCAGCTGCAGAAAATGCTGAAGGAGGAATCTTGTCCAATTGCTTACGGACAAGATATCCGTTGTTGAATTCGATTGAACCAAGTAATTCTCTGCCGAGATCAAATGGCCACTGAGAGACATCCTCAAAGTCGGTGTAAAAAATCCAGTGAGGACCAGAATTCATCGTTCCGTCGTCTTCCATGGTGCCCACCAAGGTGAGAGTGCCGGTAAAATCTACTTCACCATAAGAGCCATAGGAGTATTTCCCAAGGGTGCGATCTTTCATTTCCTTGGTGACAACTCGTCTTACTTTCAGCCTTCCATATTGTTGCCCGACCTTCACCGCAGCGATCCTGGAATCCAGCCGATCTGAAGGATGAATGACAAAGGTCGACACGATTTCATGCACAGAGTTCAAGACTGCATCGGATATCTGCCCAACCGGTGGATGCATGCCCCCATAGATGCAGACTTGCTCGCGGTTCCAAAAGGTGCACGATTCCACCCATCCCGGAGCGGAATAAGTCACCCACTTCAGTTGGTTGTAGACCTGTGTTGCAACGGACACGCCACTGTCTCGTCGATATTGCGATACAACCGGCTCCATATAGGCAGAAGGCAGATTGACCTCCATGTTGATGATTTCGCCCGAGTGGAAAAAGTTACCGCAGGGCTGGTCTGTAAAAACAAGCGAGGCTTCCCTATTCAAAATGGACGGATACATAAAGTGAAACCCATCTACTTTGTCCTGATAAAGAGTGAAACCTCCGTCCCAAGGTTCTGGATGTGAGCAATCGATTGCATGAACGACAGGAGTTCTTCCGGTTGGCTCAGGAGACACACTCTGTCCGACCGCAACGCAGGCCAAGAAAAACATCACGATTGCAGGCGCAAAACGCGTACCACTCGATTCCATTTGCGACCTTTCTGATGAGACGACCGAAAACATGCACGATTTTCAGCGTTATCACGCTGTGACTATGATATCGGCTAACCCCGTTCAATGGATGGTTTTTTCATACGCTTCCATTTGCATCGAAGTGCTACGAACAGACACCGGCAAGGGCGAAATGCAGGGGTACCTCCATGGCGCGCTTTGCGCTCCGGTCGGGATGACGGATTCAATGAGATGGGGACGAGATGGCGGGAGTTGTTACAATCTGAGTCTGGGCAGAAAGAGTTTGGACTGAGAGAGATAAATGCTGCGATTTTCAACTGCGGGAGAGAGCCACGGGGAGGCGTTGGTGGCGATGGTGAGCGGGCTGCCGGCCGGCGTGCCGGTGGACCATGCGCTGCTGGACCGCGAGATGGCGCGGCGGCAGAAGGGCTACGGGCGCGGCGGAAGGATGCGGATCGAGCAGGACCATGCACACATCCTGAGCGGCGTGCGGCACGGCAAGACGATCGGGTCGCCGGTGGCGATGACGATTGCCAATGCAGACTGGAAGAACTGGGAGGAGAGTCTGCCGGTCTTCGTTGGGGAGGGTGCGGGCGATCCGGCAAAGCATAAGGCCGTGGCGTCGCCGAGGCCGGGGCACGCGGACCTGTCGGGGAGCTTGAAGTACGACTTTCCGGATGCGCGCTATGTGCTGGAGCGGGCCAGCGCGCGGGAGACGGCGGCGCGCGTGGCATGCGGCGCGATGGCGAAGATGCTGCTGCGGGAGTTGGGCGTCGCGGTGGCAAGCCATGTGGTGCGCGTGGGCAAGGCGGAGTTGCGGCGCGCGGCGACGTGGGAGGAGATTGTTGCGCTCGCGGCGAAGGATGAGGTCCTGCTGAACTGCGTCGATTCAGACGACGAGCAGCGCATGAAGGCCGAGGTCGACACGGCGCTGAAGACGGGCGATACGGTTGGAGGCGTCTTCGAGGTGGTGGTGCATGGGCTGCCGCCAGGCGTGGGGACGCATGTTAATTGGGACGAGCGGCTGGACGGGCTGCTGGCGCAGGCGGTGATGAGCGTGCAGGCGGTGAAGGCGGTGGAGATTGGACGCGGAGTGACGGCGGCGGAGTCGCTGGGCAGCGTGGTGCACGATGAGATTGGGTATGCGGGCGCGGGCGATGGCAAGGACGGCGACTTCACGAAGTTCTCGCGCGAGCAGAACAACGCGGGCGGGATCGAAGGTGGGATCTCCAATGGCGAGGACGTGGTGGTGCGGGGCTATCTGAAGCCGATCTCGACGCTGCGGCGGCCGCTGGCGAGTGTGAGCTTTGCCACGCGCGAGCCGGTGAAGGCATCGTATGAACGCAGCGACGTGTGCGTGGTGCCGGCGGCAGGCGTGGCGGCGGAGGCGATGGTTGCGCTGATCGTTGCGCGGTTGGCGATGGAGAAGTTTGGCGGCGATTCGCTGAAGGAGATGGAGCGGAATTACAAGGGGTACTGCGCGCAGATACGGGCGTATTGAGGGCGGTTGTTGGTTGTTCGTTGTTGGTTGTTGGTAAAAGCAAAGGCAAAGACGAAATACGGGGATTCTTCGCTGCGCTCAGAATGACAAACGATTATCGGTGAAGAGGATGGCGACGACGGAAGCGTTGAAGATACACGAGATCGTGAAGTACCCGGACCCGGTGCTGATGAAGATGTGCGAGCCGGTGACGGTCTTCGACGCGGCGCTGCGGACGCTGGTGGCGGAGATGTTCGAGAGCATGTATGTGGCGCAGGGGATCGGGCTGGCCGGGCCGCAGATCGCCATCCCGAAGCGGCTAACGGTGATCGATGTCAGCTTCAAGAAGGAGCCCAAGGACAAGCTGCTGCTGATCAATCCGGAGGTGGTGGAGACCAGGGGCAAGCAGATGGAAGAAGAGGGATGCCTGAGCCTGCCGGAGATACGCGAGAAGGTGGCGCGGGCGGCGTGGGTGAAGGTGAAGGCGCAGAACGAGCGCGGCGAGTGGTTCGAGGTGGAGGGCGAGGAGCTGCTGGCGCGCGCGATCCTGCATGAGATCGACCATTTGAACGGCGTGCTGTTCATCGACCGGATCAGCCGGCTGAAGCGCGAGCTGGCGCTGCGCAAGATCCGCAAGATGCAGAAGAACGGGGAGTGGTAGCACTTCGTGCCGTTCTCGACCGCTGCGCGGTGGCTTCGAGTGGTAGTACGAGCGGAGTTGCTCTCCGTGGGATTGCTCGTTGAGCGATCATATTGATGTGGTGATTCGATGAGATTGGTTTTCTGTGGGACGCCTGAGTTTGCGGTGGGGACGCTGGAGGCAGTGATCGCCGCGGGGCACGAGGTTGCGCTGGCGGTGACGCAGCCGGACCGCGCGGCGGGGCGCGGAATGGAGATGCATGCCTCCGCGGTGAAGCAGGCGGCGGCGCACGGGACCGCGGTGGCGCAGCCGGAGAAGATCAGGGAGAATGCGGAGTTTCGCGCGCGGCTGGAGCTGGCGCGGCCGGATGCGATTGTGGTGGTGGCGTATGGGCGGATCATTCCGCAGTGGATGCTGGAGCTGCCGCGGCTGGGGTGCATCAATCTGCATGGATCGCTGCTGCCGAAGTATCGCGGGGCCGCGCCGGTGCAGTGGGCGGTGGCCAATGGCGACAGGGTGACGGGCGTGACCACGATGCGGCTCGACGAAGGACTGGATACGGGAGAGATTCTGTTGGCGCGGGCGGTGGCGATTGGCGCGGATGAGACCGCGGTGGAGGTCTTTCGGTCGCTTGCGGCGGTGGGCGCGGAGTTGATGGTGGAGACGCTGGCGGGGCTGGGGGCGGGGACGCTGGTGGGGCGGAAGCAGGACGAGGCGCAGGCGACGCTGGCACCGATCCTGACGCGGGAGGATGGGGCGATCGACTTTGCGCGGACGGCGCGGCATATCTACGATCGCTGGCGCGGATTTCAGCCCTGGCCGGGAGCGCATACACGGCTGCGCGGAAAGAAGCTGATCGTGCATCGCATGCATGTGGGCGCGGAGAGCGGGATTGCGGAGGGAGTGTTGCGCGTGGTGGGGGAGGAGATGGCGGCGGGTTGCGGAGGACGCGGCTCGGTGGTCTTCGACGAGGTGCAGCTAGAAGGGAAGCGGCGGATGAGCGCGGCGGAGTTTCTGCACGGGTTTCAAGTGAAGACGGGCGAGAGGTTGGGGGATTGAGCGATGTGGGGCGCGACGGCGCAGTGAAGCGTGGAGTGCGGGCGCGGCCACGGTCGGCGGGGCCGACGGCTTCCGCGGCAGAGGCGATTGCGAAGATCAGTCCGGCGCGGGCTGTGGCGTTCGAGATTCTAACGCTGGTGGGCGAGGGCAAGGGGCACAGCGATGAGCTGTTGCATTCGCTGCCGACGGAGGCGCTGGGGCCGGAGGACCGCAACCTGGCGACGGCGCTGGTGATGGGCGTTCTGCGCTGGCAGATCGCGCTGGACGCGCGCCTGGCGAAGCTGCTGGCGCGGCCCGATCGGAGGCTGGGGGAGCCGGTGGCGGTGGCGCTGCGCATGGGTGCGTTTCAACTGCTGCATCTGGACCGGATCCCGGCCCACGCTGTGCTGAACGAGAGCGTGGAGATATGTCGCGCGGCGGGCCAGCCCCATGCGGCGGGGATGGTGAATGCGGTGCTGCGCAAATTAGCAGCGGAGAAGCCCACATCTAACAAACGAGACGAGAGTAAACCCACATCTCAGAATCGAGATGTGGGGCACCCAGTGCGTGGAGTTCCTTTGTTTGAAACGACTACTGCGTTTGCGGAACGGCTGGGACATCCGCTGTGGCTGGTGGAGCGCTGGGTGGCGGCGTATGGACGCGAGGCCGCGCTGGCGATCTGCGAGTACGACCAGCGCGAGTCTGCTTCGGGTGGACTCTTTGTCGAGGAGAGCGCAGCTTCCGCGGAGGCTGCACCGCAGATGGACGATGGATCGCGGCTGGTGGCGGAGCTTGCGGCGGTTGCGATGCCGCTTGTCGCGGGCCGTGCGGCACGCGTGTGGGACTGCTGCTCCGCTCCCGGGGGAAAGACGCTGATGCTGGCACTGCGGATTGCGGAAGCGGAGATTCTGGCGACGGATGGGAGCGCGAAGCGGTTGGCGCAGATGGCGGCGCGGCTGCGGCGGTATGCGTACGCCGAGCGCGTGCGCTGCGCGGTGGTTGACGCTTCGGTTGCTCCTCCTGAAGACGCGCGCGAGGCGAAGTTCGATCTGATCCTGTGCGATGTGCCGTGCAGCGGGACGGGGACGCTGGCGCGCAATCCGGAGATCCGGCATCGGTTGCGCGTGGAGGAGTTGGCGCGGCAGGCGGACCGGCAGCGCACAATCCTTACGGGAGCGCTGGGGCGGCTGGCAGCGGGCGGGCGGCTGGTGTACTCCACCTGCTCGCTGGAGCCGGAGGAGAACGAGCAGGTGGTGGAGGCGGCAGCGTCCGGGGCAGGAGTGCGGCGGATTTCGGTTGGGCCGCTGATCGCGCGGCTGGCTGAGATTGATGTGTTGAAGCAGGATGCGGCCGCTGGGCTGATTGGCTCGGCGGTGCGGGATGGCGCGCTGCGCATGTTGCCCGGGGTGCATGGGTGCGACGGATTTTTCGCTGTGGTGCTGGAGCGGGTGTAAGTCCGCCCCGGCAGAGTTCGTATGCAACCCACCCTTCGCAAAGTACGCGAAGGATGGGGCACCCATATTCATCTGTGTTGGGCTTACTTTCTCTTCTTCTGTGCCGGGACGAAGACTTCCATGACGGCCTTGCGCATCAGGCCGGGCGGAAGCAGTCCCTGGGCGAGCAGAAAGTCGTGGAAGCGTTTGGCGTCGAACTTCGGCCCCAGCGTGGCCTCGGTGTCCTTACGCAGTTGGAGCATCGTTGTGTAGGCGTAAAAGTTGCTGCTGGCCTGACCCGGTGATCCGTTGGTGAGCCGGCCCACTTCATCGGTGGCGAAGGGGTGGCTGAGGACGATGTCGTTTTCGATTAGCTTGGTTGCGTCGTCTGGAGTGGTCTTGCCCGACTGCAGGCCGGAGACGAGGAAGGTACGCGCCGCGCGCAGAAGACGCAATTGCAGCGTTGCCAGTTGGCCATCGGCAGGTTCGTAGGGTTGCACGAGCCACTCGGAGTAGAGTCCCCAGGCCCCGGTGTCGGTCGAGTTGAGGGCATAGAGTTCGCGTGCCTTGCTCAGGCCATGCCTGCGCATGGCGTCGAACTGCAACTCGTTGCCGGGCCGCGCCTCATGTGCCGTCATCGGCCACGCCATTGCGCCGAAGGTGAAGTCGCCGGGCCTGTACGCTGCATCGGCGGTGGGCGAAGGAGGATTCAGCGGCAGTACAAACTCTGCCTTCTGGGCGGGGCCGTGCAGCGACTCCGGGGGGAGCATGTGTGGAACAGGCATCTGCGCGGTCTCGGCCGCGGTGGCGAGACGGAGAGACGCGGGATAATCGGGCAGCGAGACGAGGTCCTTCGCCGCGACGATCTCTTCGATCGCCTTCAGCCGCGCCTGATAGAAGGGCAGGATGGCGTCGCCGGCGATTTGCGTCTTCTTCAACTGGCGGAGCACATCGCGGTAGTCGGAGGAGGGCCATGCGTGCTGCTTGGCCAGCTCGGCGGCGATGGGCGCCATCTCCGATTGGATCTCGGTGAAGGCGGCGCGGGCCTGGGCCTCAAGCTGTGCTGGAGGAAGATCGATGCCATAGCTTTCAAGGCTGAATGCGTACTGCTCGGGCGTCATTCGGGAGTTGGGCCGGGCCTTGGGCATGACGGTGGCGCGGACCCAGGTGTCGTAGCCGGCCAGTTCCTGCTGTAGACGGGCGAAGGGTTCCCGCCATCCGGTCAGTTCGTACTTGGCGAACAACGCACCAATGCCATCGACGTAGCTCTTGTCGCGCCCCAGTTCGGCCTCCATCTCATTGGTCGCGGGATAGACCACGCCGGGCTTTGCCATCTGTTCCATCATGCGCTGCTTCAGGACATCCGTGAATGGCTTGAATCCCGGCTCGACGCCCGCGTACTTGCGCAGCCGGACGACGGCGGCCGGGCGCCGGTCCGCCGCAACCTGGCCGTCGAGCAAGGTGCGCAGGCCGGAGAAGACCGCCTGACTGGCGTCGAGGAACTGCACGGTGTGGTCGAGTTCGTAGTCGTCCTCGCGGAATTGCAGATTGAAGGACTTCTGGAGAATCTCCAGGTCCTCACGCACATTTCTGTCCCTCTCCTTCGCTTCGATTATCTTCAGCTTTGCAAGGACGTCCTGAAGTTCCTTGCGCTGGGCGATCTCATCGGCGCGGGTTGCGTCGGTGATCAAGGGGTCGAACTCGGCCAACCCCTGCGCCGAGGCCCTCTCAGGCGAGTGCTTCATCTGCACGTCGAGGAGCATCTGGGTGTACTGGTTGCTGCGTGCAACCCAGGCGGGTTCCGGCGCGGATGTGGGAGCGGAAGGTTTTGCAGCGGCGGCGGAAGGCCTTGCAGTAGCAGCAGCGGAAGACGCCGGAGCGGCAGGAGACTGCGCTCGACAGACAGAGGACGCGGCCACCAGGCCAGCGGCAAGAACCAACAACGAAACGGCGGTGCGGCGCATCAGCAGATCTCCAGAAAAGGGAATACAACCAGCATACGGCCTAGACTGTGCCCTGGAACAGGGAAAGCGCCATCGCATTTCAAAAGCGGATTCTCATGGCAGGAGAAACATGTTGATGGCCGTGCGCCCCTGTATTCTAGAGATAGCGTTCAAGAGCGTCTGCAAGAGCAATAGGCAGAGGAAGGCCGGAACAAGCTTACGACCTACCCTCGGGGGCTAAAGCCCTATTCTGCGACCGTTACGGACGGGCTGAAGCCCGTCCCTTTCAAAGCAGGGCCGTAAAAGCAGGTACTTATATCGAGATTGATTAACGAACCTATGACCACATTGCCCACATTCCTCGATCTGCTGCAGCAACGCGTGATGGTCTACGACGGCGCCATGGGCACGTCGATCCAGAACTACGCGCTCACGGTCGAAGGAGACTTCGAGGGCAAGGAGAACTGCGGCGAGATCTTGGTGGTCACGCGGCCGGATGTGATCCGCGAGATCCACGCCAGCTATTTCGAAGCCGGGGCCGATGTGATTGAGACGGACTCGTTCGGCGGGTCGTCGCTGGTGCTGGCAGAGTTCGGCATTGCGCATCGCGCGCGCGAGCTGAACATGGCCGCGGCGCGACTGGCCAGGGAAGTGGCGCGCGAGTACTCCACTGCGGACAAGCCGCGCTTCGTTGCGGGATCGATTGGGCCGACCACCAAGCTGCCGTCGCTGGGGCACATCGGCTACGACGCGATGCTGGCCAGCTACGTCGAGCAGGCCGAGGCGCTGATCGAAGGCGGCGTGGACATTCTGCTGATCGAGACCTGCCAGGACCTGCTGCAACTTAAGATCGCTCTGGCCGCGTGCAGCGACGCGATGAAGAAGACCGGCGTTACGCTGCCGGTGCAGGCGCAGATCACCATGGAAGCGACGGGCACGATGCTGCTGGGCAGCGAGATTGGCGCGGCGCTGGCTGTGCTGGAGTGCTTCCGGCCCGATGTGGTGGGCCTCAACTGCGCGACCGGGCCCGCCGAGATGAACGACGCGGTGCGGTTCCTGTGCCAGAACGCAACGATGGCGATCAGTGTGCTGCCCAACGCGGGGCTGCCGCAGAACGTTGGCGGGCGGGCCGTCTACAAGCTGACGCCAGCGGAGTTTGCGGAACACCATCGACGGTTTGTGACGGAGTACGGAGTGAACGTGGTGGGCGGCTGCTGCGGCACTACGCCCGCGCACATCAAGGCTGCGGCGGAGGCTGTGGCCGGGTTGACTCCGCTGGCGCGCGCCAATAAACCGCAGTCGGTGGCGGCGAGCGCGTTCTCCGCTGTGCCGCTGGAGGTGGATGGGCAGCCGGCGATCATTGCGGAGGAGATGAACGCCACGACGCGGGTCACGCACTTCAAGGACATAGTGCGCAAGGGCGACTACGACGGCATCTTCACGCTGGCCAAGCGGCTGGTGAATGAGGGATCGCAACTGCTGGACATATGCTGCGCGGTGGTGGGCGAAGACGAGGTTGCATACATGAACGGCGTGATGGAGAAGATTGCCACGCGCGTGCCCGCGCCGATCCTGATCGATTCCACCGAGGCCAATGTGATCGAGGAGGCGCTGAAGCGCATTCCCGGCAAGCCAATCATCAATTCGATCAACCTGGAGGACGGCGAGAAGCGGACGAGCCAGGTGCTGCCGATGGCGCGGCGCTACGGCGCGGCGGTGATCGCGCTGACGATCGACGAGGACGGCATGGCGCTGACGGCCGACAAGAAGCTGGCCGTCGCGCACCGCATCCATAAGCTGGCGACGGAGAAGTATGGATTGCGCTCGCAGGACCTGATCTTCGACGCGCTCACGCTGCCCATCACCACCGGTCAGGAAGACTACCGGACGGCGGGGATGGAGACGCTGGAGGCGGTGCGGCGGATCAAGCTGGAGCTACCCGACTGCCGGACGACGCTGGGCGTTTCGAACATCAGCTTCGGGCTGAACGCGTATGCGCGGCGCGTGCTGAACAGCGTGTTCTTGAAGGAGGCGGTGGACCGTGGGCTCGACTCAGCCATTGTCAACTACAGTAAAATCTATCCGTTATACAAAATTCCTGAAGTTGAAGTTGAGCTGGCACGCAACCTGATCTTCCGCAACGGGAAGACGGAACAGGACCCGTTGCAGCTCTACATGCAGCACTTCGCGGGACTGGGCAAAAGCGCGGGCGCGGAGGAGGAGACAGCGGCCTCGACCGACGACATGTCGGACGAGGAAAAGCTGAAGCACCTGATCGTCAACGGCGAGCGCGGGCTGGGGCAGGGCGAGAGGAAACAGTCGCTGGAGGAGATTCTCGAATCCGCGCTGGCTCGCTACACGCCGCTCGACCTGATCAACACCGTTCTGCTCGATGGAATGAAGACGGTGGGCGATCTCTTTGGCGCGCGCAAGATGCAGTTGCCCAGTGTGCTGGATTCGGCGGCGACGATGAAGGCCGCCGTGGCGTACCTGGAGCCGAAGATGGAGAAGGCCGAGGGCAACCAGCGGGGGACGATCGTGCTGGCGACGGTGAAGGGCGACGTTCACGACATCGGCAAAAACCTGGTGGACATTATCTTGTCCAACAACGGATACAAGGTGGTGAACCTGGGAATCAAGCAGCCCGCGGCGACGATCATCGAGGCGGCGAAGGAGCACAACGCCGACGCAATTGGACTGTCGGGGCTGCTGGTGAAATCGACGCTGGAGATGAAGTATGTGATCCAGGACCTGCAACTGATCCAGTCGCGGATTCCGGTGATCTGCGGCGGCGCGGCGCTGACCCGCAAGTATGTGGAAGACGATCTGCGCAAAGAGTACAGTTCGGCGGTCTTCTATGCGGAGGACGCGTTCGCAGGGTTGCATGTGATGAGCGACCTGACGGATGAAGATGCGAGCGTTCGCGCCAGCCGGCTCAGCGAAGGGGCCACGCGGCGCGAGTTCAACCGGCCGGGCGCGGCGGAACATTTGGCATCGCTGCCGCCTGCTACCACGGAGCGGTCCTCCATTGTGAAGGATGTGGAGGAGATTCCCGCGCCGCCGTTCTTCGGCGTGCGCACGCGGCGCGACTTCGACCTCAACGAGCTGTACCGGTACATCAACGAGACGGCGCTGTTCAAGAACCAGTGGCAACTGAAGACGGCCTCGGCCACCGACTACCTGCGGCTGGTGGAGGAGAAGTTCCGGCCAATCCTGAAGAAGCTGGAGCAGGAGGTGATCGCCAACGGCTGGTTCGAGCCGAAGGTGGTCTACGGCTGGTTCCCCGCGCAGAGCGAAGGAAACGAGGTGATTGTCTACGACCCTGACGCGCAGGGTACAGAACTGCTGCGGATCGATTTTCCGCGGCAGAGGGAGGGACGGCTGCTGTCGATTGCGGACTTCTTCTCGCCCAAATCGTCCGGACGGATGGACGTGATCGGCTTCTCGGTTGTGACCATCGGCAGCCGCGCCAGCGAGGTGACGCAGAAGCTCTTCGCGGACGGCGACTTCACGAAATATCTCTACCTGCATGGGCTATCGGTGGAGACGGCGGAGGCGCTGGCGGAGTACATGCACGTTGTGATGCGCGCGGAGCTTGGCATTGACGGCGATGACGCGTCGGACGTGCGCGACCTCTTCCACCAGAAGTACCGCGGGTCACGCTACTCGTTCGGTTACCCGGCGTGCCCGAATCTGGAGGACCAGGCAAAGATCTTCTCGCTGCTAAAGCCGGAGGAGAAGATCAACGTGCGCCTGACCGAGGGGTATCACATTGAGCCGGAACAGAGCACGAATGCGCTCGTCGTGCATCATCCGCAGGCGAAGTACTTCGTGGTATAGCGGCGCCTAGACATAGGCTTAACGCCGATTGTCACCGATAGAACCGATCGAAGAGAACGCGGCCACGGATTCTCACGGCTGAACACGGATAAGACAGACTTCACTATTAATTCGTGCCAATCCGTGGTCGTTCTTTGTCTCTTCCAGGTTGCGGCGGCTAGAGCTTTGTGAGGTAGTCGAGGACCTCGGGGCTGGTCCAATTCTGGGCGGAGACGAACTTGCGGCGTAGGATTCCGTTGCGGTCGATGATGTAGGTTTCGGGGAGCTTGACGGTGCCGTAGAGGCGTGGGATGCGCGCGGAGGGGTCGCGCAGGGTGAGCAGGTTGACGCGGTAGTCGAGCAGGAAGCGGCGGTAGGCGGCGGGGTCTTCGTCCTGGCTGATGGCGAGGACGGTGAGCTGCGGAAGGCGGTGCTGGAGCTCCATCAAACTGGGCAGCTCCTCGATGCAAGGAAGGCACCAGGTGGCCCAGAAGTTGAGGACGACAGTGTGGCCGCGCAGACTTGCGAGCGAGACGGTGCGGCTTTCGTCGGCGAGGGTGAACTGGGGTGCGGGAGAGCCGATGCGTGCGGGGTGGTCGCCGCGATCGCAGGCGGTGAGCGAGAGCGCGCAGAGGGCGAGGAGAAGAACTGCGGATCGAAGAGTCGGTCTGGCTTTACGCACGCGAGGCCCCTGCTTCCTATAATACGAATCTGTGAGCGATGCGGGCGAAGGGCCGGGGAACGGTGGGGTGGTTGCGGAGTCTGCGGAGGCGCGGATGCGGCTGTCGGTGATTGTGCCGGCGCGCAATGAGGCTGCGGTGCTGGGGGAGTGCCTGCGGTCGCTGGTGGAGCAGTCGGATGTGGGTTTTGTGCTGGGCGTGGATTGGGAGCTGATCGTCGTGGACGACGATTCGACGGACGGGACGCGGGAGATCGCGCGGGAGATGGAGCGCGAGGGCGTCGTGGCGATCGAGGCCCCCAAGCTGGACATGAGCGAGCGCGGCGGATTTACCGGGAAGACGAATGCGTGTTGGGCGGGGGCGCAGTGTGCCTTGTCGCATGGGGATGGCGAGTGGCTGCTGTTTACCGATGCGGACACGGTGCACGAGCCGGGGGACCTCGGGCGGGCGTTGCATGAGGCGAAGAGGTATGGGGCGGCGCTGCTGAGTTACTCGCCACGGCAGATTGTGGAGGGCTTCTGGCAGCGGGCGGTGATGCCGCTGGTGTTTTCCGAACTGGCGAGCGTCTACCCGCCGAAGCGGGTGAGCGATCCGGCGAGCCGGGTGGCGGCAGCGAATGGGCAGTTTTTGCTGGTCGAGCGCGAGGCATACTTTGCCGTGGGCGGGCATCGCGTGGTGGGGCAGGAGATTCTGGAGGACGTGGCCCTGGCGCGCAAGATCAAACGCGCGCGGCACGCAATTCGCTTCCGCTATGCGCCGGACGCGCTGGCGGCGCGGATGTACCGGACGCTGCCGGAGATGGTGGAGGGCTGGACGAAGAACCTGGCGCTGCTGTTTCCGCGGCCGCTGTGGCTGGCGGCGTGGCGCGTGCTGGACCTGCTGCTCTTCTTCGGGCTGCCGGCGCTGGCGCTGGAGCTGCACGCGTCGCGGTTAGCGTGGCAACCGGCGGTGGTCTTGCTGATCTGGCTGCTCTGGCTGCGGACGCTTTGGCGGTTCTATGAACGCGCGGTGCGGTCGAACTTTCCGGCGGGCGATGTGGCGATCTCGATTGTGGGGGTCCCGATGTTCTGCTGGCTGCTGGTACGGAGTTATCTTCACCATCGGGTGACGAGGTCGGTGGATTGGAAGGGGCGGAGATACAAGGTTGGGCGGTAAGTTTTCTTTGAACGGGTCTGCGATGCAACGAAGCGGTTGTTGTTACATCTAATCATGTGACTGAGATGAGCGGGTTTCTTGATTGAGCTATGAACTATCAGCGATGAACTATGAGCTATGAACTATGGGTTGTGAGCGGTGAGTGAGGCACGATGATTCTTCTGACACGGAAGGCGGAGTTTTCTTCGGCGCACTACTACTGGAACGAGGCGTGGACCGAGGATGAGAACCGGCGCGTCTTTGGCCGTTGTGCCAATAAAAACGGACACGGGCACAACTACACTCTGGAGGTGACGGTGGCCGGAGAGGTCGATCCGGTGTCTGGGTTTGTGGTGGACCTGAAGGAGTTGAAGGAGATTCTGGAGCGCGAAGTTGTGAGCGTCTACGACCATCGGCATCTTAATCTGGAGGTTGCGGAGTTTGCCGCGGGAACGGGAATGGTTCCGACGACGGAGAACATTGCGATTGCGATCTGGGAGCGGCTGGAGGGGAAGATTCCTCATGCGAAATTGCACCGGGTTCGCGTGTATGAGAGATCCGACCTGTTTGCGGACTACTACGGGGAGCGTTGATGACGGCTGGCGTGGCTACAACTGCGGGGCCGAAGGCGTATCTATCGCGGCGCTACAGGCTGAGTGCGTCACATCGGCTGCACTCCGAGGCGTACAGCGCGGAGGAGAACCGGGCGGTCTATGGGAAGTGCAACAACCCGCATGGGCATGGGCATAACTATGCGGTGGAGGTGACGCTGGGCGGGCCGGTACACGCGGAGACAGGGATGGTTTGCGACCTGGGCGATCTGGATGCGTTTGCGCAAACGAATTTGCTGGAGCGGTTCGACAAGATGAATCTGAATACGCTGGATGAGTTTCGCGAGGTGGTTCCGACGACGGAGAACTTTACGGCTGAGGTCTACCGCATCTTTCAGGGATTTACGGGCGCGAAGGTTGTGCGGGTAAGGATCGAGGAGACGGGAAACAACTCGTTCGAGATTGGCGAAGAGTTTGAGAGAGGGTGAATTGCTATGAGCGCACTGACGGTTGTGAAGACGGGGACGACGGCGGCAGAGACGAAAACAGCCACGGCAGAAACGGGAACAGCCGCGGCGCTGACGACGCAGGAGCTTTATCGCGAGTTGCTGTCGCGGCTGGTCGATGATCCGGCGCGGGATGGGCTGGTGGAGACGCCGGAGCGCGTGGAGAAGGCGATGTCGTTCCTGACCCAGGGATACGCGATGGACGTGGCGACGGTGCTGAACGGGGCGCTCTTCGAGGTGGAGTACGACGAGATGGTGATGGTGCGGGACGTCGAGTTCTATTCGATGTGCGAGCACCACCTGCTGCCGTTCTTCGGCAAGGTGCATGTGGCGTATGTGCCCAGCGGGCGCGTGATCGGGCTGTCGAAGATCCCACGTCTGGTGGAGATGTACTCGCGGCGGTTGCAGGTGCAGGAACGGCTGACGACGCAGATTGCGGATGCGATTGTGGAGGCGATTGTGCCGCAGGGCGTGGGCGTGATCGTGGAGGCGCAGCACCTGTGCATGATGATGCGCGGCGTGGAGAAGCAGCACTCGGCGACGGTGACATCGGCGATGCGCGGCGTGTTCAAGACACAGATGCAGACGCGCAATGAGTTCCTGTCGCTGGTGCGGCACGGCGGCGGGGCTGAGATCTAAGCGCATCTGCCAAAGACAACGTAGTCTTGTAGAGATGAATGGATTGCTGGTAGTGGACAAGCCCGCGGGGATGACCTCGCACGATGTGGTGGATGTTGTGCGCAGGGCGACGGGGGAGCGCTCGGTTGGGCACCTGGGGACGCTGGACCCAATGGCCACCGGAGTGTTGCCGTTGCTGCTGGGCAAGTACACGCGGCTGGCGCAGTTCTTCGGCACGGCGGAGAAGGCGTACGAGGGGACGATCCGGTTTGGATTTGCGACCGATACGTTCGACGCGGAGGGGACGGCGGCGGGTGAGGTCCGAGCTTTGGGGAAGACTTTGGCCGAGCTGCGCGGGCTGGCCGAGCGGTTCCACGGCGAGATGGAGCAGATGCCGCCGGTGTTTTCCGCGAAGAAGATTGGCGGGGTCCCGGCGCACAAGCTGGCGCGGGCGGGCAAGCCGGTGGAGATGAAGCCGGCGCGGATTGCGATCCATCGGTTTGAGCTGCTGTCGCTGGAGGGCGAGCTGGCGCGCTTCGAGATGCAGGTGTCGGCGGGTGGGTATGTGCGCTCGGTGGCGCACGAGCTGGGCACGCTGGCGGGCTGCGGAGCGCACCTAGCCTCGCTGAGGAGGACGCAGGCAGGGGCGTTCACGCTGGCGCAGGCGATTGGGCTCGACGAGCTGAAGGCACTGGCGGGCCAGGCGGGAGAGATTGAACGGCGGATGCCTCATCCGCGGACGCTGCTGCCGGAGATGCCGTCGGTGACGGTGGATGAGCAGGCGGCGGGGCGGCTGCGCAACGGGATGCAGGTGAACCTGCCGGAGTACTCGGGCGCACCGCTGGTGAAGGTATTTACCGGCCCGGCGGAGCTGCTGGGGATTGCCAAGCGGATTGCGGGCACGCTGATGCAACCCATTGTGGTACTGGCGTAGCGTGGCTGACGATCGACGCCCCCACATCTCAAAATCGGGGTGGGCACACGGCATCCGGCGCTGTTGCGATTGCGTCGTTCATGGTGGTACTCCAGTGTGGGCGCGTAAGTCCTAATACCTTCGATCGATGTTGGTTAAGCATGAACCAGGTCTGGACTTGGTTTGGACCATGTGAGACGGTTGCGAGTTAAATGCGAAGGTCCGGCTGGTTGGCCGTCCCCACCAACGCGAACGTCTCGCGAAGCCACAAGCGCATCTCCGCCTGCATGCGGGCGAGCTTTGTGCCGGGCGATTTTTTGGTGCCCTGAAAGAAGTGGTCCGCGCCGGCGATCCACGCCAGCCGCTTCGGTTCAGGCGCGCGCTCGCACACAGCGGTCAGCAGCTCGCGCGGGGCAAACTGGTCGTGGTCGCCGCTGAGGAAGAGCTTGGGCGCGGAGCACTGCGGGAGGAAGCCGTAGATGTAATTTCGCCCGGCGGCGTGGACCGGCAGGCCCAGCGCGATCAGCCCAGCAACGCGCGCATCGCCACAGCAGGCGCGCAGGCCGACCTGTGCGCCGAAGGAGAATCCCGCGAAGAGAATCGGGCGATGGAACTCCGCGTCGAGCCAGTCGAGGGCGGCGCGCACGTCTTCCTGCTCGCCGTGGCCGTGGTCGTGTTCTCCCTCGCTGAGACCGACGCCGCGAAAGTTGAAGCGCAGCACGGGAAGACCGAAGGATGAGAAGACCTTCATCGCGTGGTAGACCACTTTGTTGTGCATCGTTCCGCCGCCTGCCGGATGTGGATGGCATACAAGTGTCGCGTAGGGCGCATCGGGACGGCCGCTGTTGAGCAGAGCTTCGAGGCGGCCGGCGGGGCCGTGCAGGTTGTCCAGCGAGCGGATATGCGTGGAGCCATGAGGGCCGTGGGGTGTAGTCGCCATCCACTCCAGTTTAGCTATTCGGTGCTAATGTGTCTGAGCAAGCTATCGGACGATGGTATTCTGCCGCTAAGACGATGGAGGTGAGCTGATGGGATCGATCTCGATAGCGTGCTACAAACCGCGAGCTGGCTGCGAGGAACTGCTGCTTGAACTGGTTCGCGACCATCTGCCGCCACTGCGTGCCGAGGGCCTTGTAACCGAACGCCCGTCGATTGTGATGCGAACCGCAGACGGAACGATCGTTGAGGTATTTGAGTGGGTCTCGCAGGAAGCTATCGCCGGTGCGCACCAGAACCCGGTGGTCCTCGATCTGTGGAAGCGATTTGAGGCGTTGTGTTTCTACGAGACACCATCCAACTTGCCTGAGTTCCAAAGGATGTTCTCGCACTTCGAACCGATATAAGAGGGTCACAATTTAATCCCTGCTTATGCGGAGGGTTTTCTGTGTTGCGCTTGATCGCAGGCCGACGGGTTATTCTGTAGCTAATGAAAATCGACGCAATCGACCTGACGCGCAAGCTCGTCAACATTGAATCCATCTCCTACCACGAGGGCGCGGCCGGCGCGTTCCTCGCCGAGTACCTTGCCGCGCGGCGCTACGCCGTGGAGCGCATGGCGGTGGAGCAGAACGATCCCGCGCGGACGAGCGGAGACGGCGCGGGGGAGCGATTCAACGTTTACGCGGCAGAGCCCGGAGTTACGCCCGATGTGGTCCTTTCGACCCACATGGACACGGTCCCGCCCTTCTTCGGCTGCACGGAGGACGAAGAGTTTCTGTACGGGCGCGGCGCGTGCGACGCCAAGGGAATTCTGGCCGCGCAGGTCGCCGCCGCGGAGCGCCTGCGCGAATCCGGCGTGAAGGTTGGGCTGCTGTTCGTGGTGGGCGAGGAGCGCGACTCGGCCGGGGCGAAGGTTGCCAACGCGAACCCGCGCGGATCGCGCTTCCTGATCAACGGCGAACCCACCGGCAACCGGCTTGCGCTGGCCACCAAGGGAGCGCTGCGCGTGGAACTGCGCGCGCACGGGCGGATGGCGCACTCGGCGTACCCGGAGCTGGGCGAGTCGGCGATTGCCAAGCTGGTGGAGGCGCTGCACGACGTGCTGGCGATGCCGCTGCCGATTGAGCCTGCGTTCGGCGAGGCGGGCGCGACGACGGTGAACATTGGGCTGATCGGTGGCGGCTACGCGCCTAATGTGGTGGCGGACAAGGCAGAGGCGCACCTGCTGGTGCGCACCGTCGGGCCGTCGCAAGAGATCAAGGACGCAATCACGCGCGTGGTTGCGGGGCGCGCCGAGGTGAGCACATCGCTCGACCTGGCGTGCGTGCGCATGAGGCGCGTGGGCAAACTGCCTACGATGGTCGCCAAGTTCGCCACCGACATTCCAATGCTGACGGCGTGGGGCGCGCCGTTCCTGCTGGGGCCGGGATCGATCCACGTGGCGCACACGCCGGAGGAGAGGATTAGCAAGAAGGAACTGCTGGCTGCGATTGATCTTTATGTCGAACTGGCAACAAGCCTTGTGAGTTGAATTACAGCCCCCTTTTCCTCAGCGGCACGCGAGTTCCGGCAGGATTAAACTAAGAGCATGGCTGCTGAGTTTACCCATCTTCATCTGCATACGGACTATTCCTTGCTGGACGGCGCATGCGACGTGGAGAAGCTGGTGAAGCACGTCCACGCGCTGGGGCAGACGTCGGTGGCCATGACCGACCACGGCAACATCTTCGGCGCAGTGCATTTTTTCAACGCGGCGAAGGAGAAGGGGATCAAGCCCATCCTGGGCTGCGAGCTCTATATCTGCAAGGAAGCGGACCACCGCGCCAAGCCCGATCCCGACCTGAAGTACAACCACCTGATCGTGCTGGCGGAGAACGAGGAGGGCTATCGCAACCTGGTGCGGCTGACCAGCGAGGCCGCGCTGCACGGCTTCTATCGCAAGCCGAGGATCAGCAAGGAGTATCTGGCGAAGCACGCGGCGGGGTTGATCGGCTTCTCCGCCTGCCTGGCGGGCGAGGTTGCCGAGCACATCATGGAGGGGCATACCGAGCTGGCCAAGGCGACCGCCGGCCAGTATCAGGACATCTTTGGGCGGGGAAATTATTTCCTGGAGATCCAGGACCACCAGCTCGGGCCGGACAAGCAGGTGTGCGACGCGTTGTTCCGGCTGGAAAAAGAGCTGGACATTCCGCTGATCGCGACCAACGACAGCCACTACATCGGCGCGGACGACAGCCGCGCGCACGAGGTCCTGCTGTGCGTGCAGACAGCGGGCTCGATGAACGATCCCAAGCGGTTCAAGTTCGACTCGAACGAGTTCTACATCAAGAGCGCGGACGAGATGGCGCGGCTGTTTGCTCACGCGCCGCATGTGGTGAGCGGAACGATGCAGTTTCCCGAGCGCTGCAACCTGACGCTGAACAAGATCGACAATCCCTTTCCGGCGTTTCCCGTGCCCGAAGGCGAGACGCTGGACAGCTACTTCGAGAAGGTGTGCCGCAAGGGGCTGGAGAAGCGGCTGGCCACGTCGATTGAGCACCTGCGGGCGGGTGGCCTGCTGAAGAAGACGGTCCCTGAGTACCGGGCCCGGATGGAACGTGAGATCGCCTGCATCCAGCAGATGAAGTATCCCGGCTATTTCCTTATTGTATGGGACTTTATCCGTTACGCGCGCGAGCAGTCGATTCCCGTCGGGCCGGGGCGCGGCTCGGCCGCCGGCTCGCTGGTGGCGTACTGCATGGAGATCACCGACGTGGACCCGCTGCAGCTCGAGCTTCTGTTCGAGCGATTCCTGAACCCGGAGCGGGTCAACATGCCGGACATCGATATCGACTTCTGCATGAACCGGCGCGGCGAGGTGATCGAGTACGTGAAGCAGAAGTACGGCGAGGACCAGGTGGCGCAGATTATCACCTTCAACACCATGGCGGCGAAGGCGGCGATCAAGGACGTTGGGCGCGCGCTGGACATGCCCTACGGCGAGGTGGACCGCATCGCAAAATTAATTCCAACGACGATTGGGATCACGATCGAGCAGGCGCTGAAAGAGTCGCCGCCGCTGGCCGCCGCGTATGAAGAGCCGAAGATCCGCGAGCTGATCGACACCGCAATGCGGCTGGAAGGGCTGGTGCGCGGCGCGGGCGTACATGCGGCGGGCGTGGTGATTGCGCCCAAGCCGCTGACCGAGCTTGTGCCGGTGACGCGCACCAAGGACGAGGCCATCGTCACGGCGTACGACATGAAGTCGATCGAGAAGATGGGCCTGCTGAAGATGGACTTCCTGGGCCTGACCACGCTTACGGTCATCAACGACGCGCTCAAGCTGATCCAATCCACCAAGGGCATCGACCTTGATCTCGCCACGATCGCGCTGGATGACACGGCGACGTATGAGCAGGTCTTCCACCGCGCGCTGACCTCGGGCGTCTTCCAGTTTGAGTCGAACGGGATGCGCGACGTGCTGCGCCGCTACAAGCCCACCAGCGTCGAAGACCTGACCGCCTTGAACGCGCTGTACCGGCCGGGGCCGATCCAGGGCGGCATGATCGACGACTTCATCGAGCGCAAGTGGAGACGGCGCGCGGTGGAGTACCTGCTGCCGGAGCTGGAACCGCTGCTGCAGGAGACGCTGGGCGTCATCGTCTATCAGGAACAGGTGATGCAGATCTCGAACGTGGTTGCGGGCTACTCGCTGGGCGAGGCCGACCTGTTGCGCCGCGCGATGGGCAAGAAGGACGAGAAGGAGATGCAGAAGCAGCGCAAGCGGTTTATGTTCGGGGCCGCGGCCAACAACCATCCCAAGGACGTTGCGGGGACCATCTTCGACCTGATGGCCCAGTTTGCGGGATACGGCTTCAACAAATCGCACGCCGCCGCCTACGCGCTGCTGGCGTACCACACGGCGTGGCTGAAGACGCACTACCCGGTGGAGTTCATGGCAGCGCTGCTGACCAGCGAAACGTCGAAGCCGGAGAATGTGGTGAAGTACATCTCCGAGTGCCGCGAGATGAACATTCCCGTGGTGCCGCCCAGCGTGCAGGTGTCGGACTCCAACTTCACGCCGGTGCGCACGGAGGCAGGCGAGGCCATCGGCTTCGGGCTGGCGGCGATCAAGAACGTGGGGCACAATGCGATTGTCTCGGTCCTGACGGCGCGCGAGGCGCTGCGCGCAGGAGGGAAGCGGGGCTTCAGCGGCCTGTGGGAGTTCTGCGACAAGGTCGATCTTCGGCTGCTTAACAAGCGTGTGCTGGAGTCGCTGATCAAGGCCGGAGCGATGGACTCGTTCGGGCCGCGCGGACAGGTGGCCGCCGCGCTGGACAAGGCGATCGAGCGCGCGCAGAAGTCGCAGAAGGACGCAGCGGCGGGCCAGAGCGGACTCTTCGGCAGCATCTTCGACGCAGACGACGCGCCCGCCGCAAAGCGTGAGGCTGAAACGTTGCCGCCCGCGCCGGACTGGGACGAACACACGCGGCTGCAATATGAGAAAGAAGTGCTCGGCTTCTTCGTCTCCGGCCATCCGCTGGACAAGTACCGCGAGAAGCTGCGCAACCTCACGGTCATTGATACGGCAACGGCCATCGAGATGAAGCCCGAGCCGCAGAATTATCGGCGCGGCCAGAATGAGCAGCAGAACGAGATACAGATCGCCGGGGTCATCAGCGGGCTAAAGGTGGCCAGGTCGAAACGCTCGGGCGAGATGTACGCCCAGGCGACGCTGGAAGACAGCGTCGGGAAGATCGAGCTGATCGCGTTTTCGACTGCGTATCAGAAGCTGGCCGAGCGGCTGAAGATCGATGTGCCGGTGCTGGTGCGCGGCGTGCTGCGGGGCGAAGAGGACTCTGCGCCGAAGCTGGCTGTCAGCAATATTCAGGCGCTGGAAGATGTGGTGGTGAAGTTGCCGGGGTCGCTACGGATTAAAGTTTCGCTGAACCATCCCGACGCCGCGCTGCTGGAAAAACTGTACGCTGTCTTCCTTAGTGCGCCGGGGCCGGGCAAGCTGCTGCTGGACCTGGAAGAGCCGGGCGAGTTCTGTGCCGTGCTGGAGCCGCGCAATGTGAGCGTCGCCGCCGACCGCCTGTTTATCGACCGCGTGGAGGAGCTAGTGGGACGAGGCGCAGTGCGCGTCATCGACTAGCGCTTTGCAACCCGCACTCCGATACAATGGAACGGATGGCAGAACAGGAACCAGGCAAGCTCGCGCAGGTGCAGGCGGCAGCAACAGCTGTGCCGGAGGCATGGCGCAGGACGGAGCTGGCGCGGCATCCGGAGCGCCCCTATCCGATGGACTTCATTGCGGCACTGTTCACCGACTTCAGCGAGATCCACGGCGACCGCGCCTTCGGCGACGACAGTGCGATGGCATGCGGCATGGCGCGCTTCCACGGGCGACCGGTGATGGTGGTGGCCAACCTGAAGGGGCGCACGCTCAAGGAGCGCGTGGCGCGCAAGTTCGGCTCGCCCGACCCCGAGGGCTATCGCAAGGCGCTGCGGGCGATGAAGATCGCGGAGAAGTTCGGCCACGCCATATTCACCTTTATGGACGTGGCCGGCGCCAACCCGGGCATCGGCGCGGAGGAGCGCGGGCAGGGCGAGGCAATCGCGCGCAACCTGCGGGAGATGTCGCGGCTGCGGGTGCCGACCATCGCAACCATTACCGGCGAGGGCGGATCTGGAGGCGCGCTGGCGCTGGCTGTGGCCGACCGCGTGCTGATGTTGGAGAACGCCATCTACTCGGTGATCTCGCCCGAGGGATGCGCGTCGATCATGTGGAAGGACGCGACGAAAAAACAGCAGGCGGCCGACGCGCTGAAGTACACGGCGTACAGCGTGAAGTCGCTGGGCTGCGTCGACGACGTGCTGGGTGAGCCCGAAGGCGGTACGCACAACGACCCTGCGCTGGCCATGGCGTTGGTGGACGAGCGGCTGCGCTTCCACCTGGCCGAGCTCGACGCCAAACCGATGGAGCAGTTGCTGGAAGAGCGCTACCAGAAGTTTCGCAACATCGCGCAGTTCTACACCACCGCCGAGTAGTACGGATGGGAAACGTACCTCAGGGGCTAAAGTTCCAGTTCAAAAGAAGCTCTTTCGGCATCCATTCGACTTCGCTCAGGACAGGCTCTTAAGCCGTGCCCTTAAGCAAAACTGTTTAGGGATAAAGCAATAAGCTGCAAGAAACCATGCAAGCCACTTCCGCCAGCGCCGTTCCACCCATTCCGCCTCCGACTGGCGTTGTGGTCCCGCGTTCGCGCTCATTGCAGTTTGTTCTCTTTTTGGCTGCAATCTTTTGGTACTTCTGCGCGCAAGCCCTTGCTACAGACGCGGCCAGTATTTTTGAAATGCACTTCGATCTCGGGGCCGCGCGCCCGCTGGTTGAGGCCGCACTCCTTCTTGTCCTTCTGGTCTGCGGAATTGCGCTGCTGCGCGCCATCGAAGGCCGCCGCGCGCCGCTGCGGCTGACGCTCGGCCTTCCGCGGCGCGCCACCTCGCGCACTGAATGGGCCACGGGAGCTGCCATTGGCTGGGGGCTCGCCGTCGCTGTTGTTCTGCCGATGGCGCTGGTGCGCGCGCTGAACGTGCAGCTATGGACCGCGCCGCGCGCCTTTACGCTGCTTGGCGTCGGCCTGTTGACGCTCGCCATGGCAACGCTGGCTCACGCGCTGGCGATCTATGGATACGGCTTTCAGCGGCTGATCGAGGCGACCGGGCCGGTGCGCGCGACGATGATTCTGGTGCTTCTGACGGCGGTCCGCGCCGCATTCACTCCCACCGCCTACGGCACTCCCGATGGGGCGCGCGTTCTGGTAGCGATGCTGATCGCCGTGCTGCTCTCGCTGTGCTGGCTGCGCACCCACGGACTGTGGCTGCTGTGGGGCCTGAGCTTCGCGTGGGCCGCATCGGTCGCTGTGCTCTTCGGCCTGCCGCTGGGCGGCGACAACAGCTTCAGTTCCATTGTTGATACGCGCGCATACGGCCCGGCATGGCTCACCGGCGGCGAATACGGGCCTGCGGCTGCGGCGTTCTCAATTTTGCTTCTGCTGGCTGCGATTCCGATCCTGGTGCGCGCGACGAGCGACTACGCCTGGGAGTACACCCATCCGCCGCTGGTCCCCGGCGGTTACGACGTAACGATTGCACCGCCCGCCGCGCACACCGCGATGGAACAGGCTGCGGAATCCGCCCAGACCGTCAATCCTGCCGTGCTGGTGCAGATTCTTCCCAGCACGCCGCAGAGTCCCGGCGTCCGCACTCCGTCCGAATAGCTGTTAACCTTCATGCGTTGCAAACCTGCGCGTCGCCAGTCTTCGCTTGAAAAAAGGAAAGGGAAGGCGCAAGATTTCCTCACCACGAGGTGCCTGCGATGGCCTTTCATTTCCATCGATGGAGTCCGTCCGCCGCCGTTCTTCCGGCCTGTCTGCTGGCCGGAGGGCTGGCCTGTGGACTGAGCGGCGCGGCGCGCGCGCAGGTCTTCGTGGTGAGCGAAAAGACGGCCATGGCGGGCGTCTCCACCGAGTTTCATCCCACGCGCATCGAGCTGCCGTCAGCCCCCATTACCGAGCGCGGACGGCAGGAGCTGGTGCGCAACCTGGAGGCCGAACAGGGCTTCGCGCATCGCGCGCTTCCGCTGGGCGAGGACCTCATCCTGGTGGCCAACGGCAACCTGCGGCCAAGCGGCGAAGCCTACAAGGAGATGCTCTACAAGAAGGGCCAGTCGGCCGCGCCCGGCGACCGCATCGTGCTCACTGCGGTGACAGTGAAGGACGACCGCATCGTCTTCGACCTCAACGGCGGCCCGTACCTGAAGCACCGCTTCCTGCGCCACATCGACATCAACGACATTCCCATTGTTCCCGACGACGGAGCCGTGGTCACTGGCTGCCGCGTGACGCTGCTCTTCGAGGGCGGACTGCCGGAGGTGAGCGCGCCGGAGGTGAAGGCGCTGCTGGACCCCATTATCGACTTCGGCGTGAAGACCTCGGCCGAGGCCTACGCGGACAGCCTGCCGCCGTTCCTGAAGGACGCGGTTGCGCATCACGACGTGTTGGTCGGGATGGACCGCAAGATGGTGCTGGCCGCGATGGGCGCGCCGCAGTCGAAGGTGCGGGAGCTGGTGCCCGGCTCAACGACAGTCCACTACGAGGAGTGGATCTACGGGCAGATGCCGCAGACCGTGCGCTTCGTGCGCTTCGAGGGCGACCGCGTGACCCAGATGCGCATCGCAGTGCTGGGCAAGCCGATCGTGATTCACGACCAGAACGAGCTGCGCGGCTATCTCGACCCCGAAGACACGCATGAACTCGCCATGGGCGACGCAAAGCCAGGCAACGGCGAGGATGGCACGGCCAAGCCGCCGACCATCCTGAAGCCGGGCGAGACCGCGCCGGGCAGCCAGAAGCGCGTCCTGCTGCCGGTTCCCGCATCAAGCCCAGCGCAGGACAAGAGCGCGCCCACAAATCCTACAGCCGCGCCTACGGACAAACCTGAGGATACGTCCAGCAACAAGAATCCAGAGTGAAATCTAACCAGCGTTGGCCAGCGCGGCCTGCTGGGCGGCGAGGAGTTGGCGGATGCCCTTTTCGGCGAGGTCCAGCATGGCGGTGAGCTGGGCGCGGGTGTAGGAGACGCGCTCGGCTGTGGCCTGCGTCTCCACCAGGCCGCCATCGGCCAGCATCACGACGTTCATGTCCACCTCGGCGCGCGAGTCCTCTTCATAGGCGAGGTCGAGCAGGATGTTGCCGTCCACAATGCCCACCGAGGTGGCGGCCAGCATCTGGCGCAGCGGCGAGGTCTTCAGCGTTCCGGCGGCGACCAGCTTGCCCAGCGCCAGGGCGAGGGCGACCGAGGCACCGGTGATGGCGGCGGTGCGCGTGCCTCCGTCGGCCTGCAGGACGTCGCAGTCGAGGATGACGGTGCGCTCGCCCAGGGCCTTCATGTCGACGACGGCGCGCAGGCTGCGCCCGATGAGGCGCTGGACCTCATGCGTGCGGCCGCCGACCCTTCCCCTTTCGGATTCGCGCGGAGTGCGTGTGAGGGTGGCGCGGGGAAGCATTCCGTACTCCGCCGTCACCCATCCGCGGCCCGAGTTGCGCATCCAGTTGGGAACGCCGGTCTCGATGGTGGCGTTGCAGAGGACGCGGGTGTTGCCGCTCTCGATGAGGACGGAGCCCTCGGCGGTGGCGACAAACCCAGGGGTGAAATGGATGGTGCGGAGAGCATCGGCGGCGCGGCCGTCGGGGCGGAAGACCTGGCTGGGCGCGGCGGTGGAAGACGCGGCGGAGGACTGCGCAGGGGCAGGGACGGAGGTTGAGGGGGAGATTGGGGACATGGCGCGATTATACGGTGCGGGGCAATTTCGTTCTCAATCCCCCCAGGTCTCAAAATCGAGGTCCTTCGAGAAGCTCAGGGCTGGCCCTGAGACACTCGGCGATTGCATGAATTGTTAATCAGATAGTATCCATGCGTCTACCCCCCCACCCCCCCTGCCAGCTAAAGTCGCCGGATTCATAGACATGCAGGAAAGTTGCTGCAAAGTACTCATTCGATATGAGTTATCTGTCAAGTATAAGTAAAGAAAACTGTTTATCTATGCCGATAAAGCCAATAAGAGAAGCCCGGCAGGTGCGCCGGGCTTCCCTTGTCTGTTCTACTGCTTCCATTATACCGGATGGCGCATAACTACTATGCCAAGTTTTTTTCTGGGGGAAGTGATTGGCGGGGATTGGGTTATGGGGATCTGGGAGGGACGAGGGGGTTGACACGGCGAATTTGCCCGAAAAACGGGGAAAAATAATTCAGTTTCCGCGAGGGGCATGGGGGGTCGAGGTCCTCCGAAGAGAACGGCGGACGAAAGGCGTGTGGAAGAAAAAGGAGCAGGGGGCGATCCGGGGGTGCCACGGCTGGTTCCCGAAACGGGAATACGTTCCAATCTAGGAATAGCGATGTTATTATTGTTTTGTTGGAGTTATACGATACTGGGGCGGTTTTCCGGTTCCCGATTGGGAATCGTGTGTCAGAACGGAACCCAAGGCCTCTATCTATTCCGGTTTTATTATCTGTAACTTACAATTGGTGTTTCAGTTTGGCACTCAACCTGATTATAGAGATGATGCCTGCATCCCCGGATCCGGAGCGAAACAGGCTATACCTGAAGTGCTGACGATGACGGGAGTACGAACCATGCGGGCAAAGCAGAGTTCCACCGCCTTAGGGATGTATCGCCGTTCCGAACCACTGACACCGCCGGTCCCGATCTGCGCCGATCCTCTTCTTCGCGGCCAGATCTCCAAGCCTACCGGACGGAGCGGACCGGGCGCAAGACTGGAGACGGCCCAGGGCGAAGGCCTGCTGCACGATGCGCGCAACCTGATGGGCGCCATCGGGCTCTACTGCGACCTGCTGTCGATGCCCGATGTGCTCAAGCCGGAGCACCGCCACTACGCGGAGGAGCTGCGGATGCTGGGAACGCGCAGCGGAGCGCTGATTCAACGCCTGATGGACCATCGGATACAGTTCACGCCGACGCAAGGGCGATCGCCGCAGGGTCCCGGCATGGGCGCGGCCTGGGCGGCGGCGGCGGCCCGTTCCCTGGCCCTGGCGAAGGTGCGGGAGGCCGAAGGCCGGCCGGTCGAGAGTCCGGTCCCTTCGCCCGCTTCGGTGAGCCTGCGCGCGATCATCGAGCGCTGCTCGGGCCTGCTCAGCCAGGTGGCGGACGGCCGGGTGATCGAGGTGAGCTACGGTGCGGCGGCCTCGGTCCCGGTGCCGGTGGGCGAGGAGGCGGTGGAGCGGATTCTGGTGAATCTGGTGCGCAACTCGGCGGCGGCGATGTGCAGATCGGAACGGCCGGGCGATGCGGCTGGAGATGCGATGGAGAGTACGGCGCCAGGCTCGGTCGTGGAGAAGATTGCGGACCGGACCGCGGACGAGACTCCGGGGTCGATCCGGATTGGGGTGGGGGTTCTGATCAATCGCCTTGATGACCCCAAGCCGTGGCCGCTGCGCCGGGTGAGGTTGACGGTGGAGGACTCCGGGTGTGGAATGACTGCGGAGCAGTTGGAGCGGATATTGAGCGGAGGCAGGGCACCGTCGCGAGGCAGACACGGGATCGGCTTTCGCGTGGTGCGGGAGCTGGTGGCCGCTTCGTCGGGAGACCTGCGAGTGATGAGCGCGCCGGGAATCGGGACGCGGGTGCAGATCGAGTGGCCGGTGACGGCGGTCTCGCCGGAGGACGCGGCGCAAAGGAGCCCTGAATCTCGCGGGGCAACGGCTTCGGGCCAGTGTGCAGGGGCCTCCGAATTGCCGGGGCCGGGGCGGGCACGGCGAGTGGCGCACGCGGGGCAGGGGCCGCCTGCGGTTGAGGCGGCTACGGCCCCTGGTTCCGGTGTGGATTTTGCGGCAGGCGACGGGGGATGGACGATATGCTGACACCGGGACCTATTTTTTCTGTGGCGCCTTCGAGCAAATCGGACCGAAAGGCCGGACAGACGGCCGCTGCGGCGGCTGGGAGATGGGCGCGCGAGCCGGTGCAGGTCGAGGATGGTGCGTTTACGCCGTCAGGCGTCCTGGTTGGGCTATCGGACCTGGAGGGCACGCACCGGCTGGAACGCCTGCCGGAGGGGTTGCCTGCGTTTCGCATTCTGGTGGTGGACGATGACGTCTCGCTGCGCAAGGCGTGCTGCGAGATCGCCTCCGGAATGGGTTTTGTGCCTCTGGCGGCGGGCAGTGTCTCGGAGGCGCTGACGGTGTTGCGGCAGCAGCCCGTGGAGATGCTTCTGCTCGATCTGAAACTGCCCGGCGGCGGCGGGCTGAAGCTGCTCAGCGAGGTGAAGACCCTCTACCCCGGGACGGGCGTTGTGGTGATGACGGCGTTTGCCACGGTCTCTTCCGCGGTGGAGGCGATGCGCATTGGGGCCGGCGACTATCTGACCAAGCCCTTTGCGCTGGAGGAGCTGACCGGCGTGCTGGGCCGGTCGAGCCGGCGGCTGCACTTCGACCTGGAGAGCCGGCGTCTGCGCGAGCGGCTGCGCGCGCAGCAGGAGATGGGAGGCCTGATCGGCAGCTCGCCGGAGATGGAGAAGGTCTACCGCATCCTGTCGAAGGTGGCGCACTCGACCCATCCGGTGCTGATATTGGGCGAGAGCGGAACAGGCAAGGAGATGGTGGCGCGGGCGATCCACAACAACGGGCCGAATGCGGCCAAGCCGTTTGTCCCGGTCGACTGCGGCTCGCTGGTGCCGACGCTGATCGAGAGCGAACTCTTCGGCCATGTGAAGGGCGCGTTCACCGGGGCCAACCGCTCCAAGGGGGGACTGCTCTCGGCGGCCGACGGCGGGACCGTCTTTCTGGACGAGATTGGCGAGCTTCCGCTGGACCTGCAGGCCAAGCTGCTGCGCGCCTTGCAGGAGAAGGAGGTGCGCCCGGTGGGGGCCACCCACGCGGTGCCGATCACAGCGCGCGTGCTGGCGGCGACCAACCGCGACCTGAGCGCGATGGTGGCGCAGGGGGCCTTCCGCAAGGACCTCTACTTCCGCCTCAGCGTGGTCAACCTCAAGCTGCCTCCGCTGCGCGAGCGCCGGGAGGACATAACGATCCTGGCGGAGCACTTCCTGGAGCGGCTGCACCGCGAGACCGGCGTCTCCCACGTCTTCAGCGAGGATGCGATCCGGCTGATGACCGAGTACGACTGGCCGGGCAATGTGCGCGAGCTGGAGAACGCGATCGAGCGCGCCTGCTCGCTCTCTTCGGGGCCGGTGCTGCACATGGCCGACCTGCCGACGCAACTGCAGGAGTTCCGTATGCACCGCCGGGAGGCGAACCGATCGTTGGCGGGCGAAGCGGGCGATGGGGTGGGCGCCGGGCGCGAGCACGCCTGTGCGGACGACGCCATCGTCTCCATCGCCGACATGGAGAAGCAGGCGATCCTGGGCACCATCCGCCAGTTGAACGGAGACAAACTGATGGCGGCCAAGCTGCTGGGCATCGGCAAGACGACGCTCTATCGCAAGCTGAAGGAGTATGGCCTAGCCGAGGCAGGGGAACCGACCGGTGATTGACGGGCCTGCGAAGCTACTGGGTTATGGCGAAGGCGGTTGATTTGCGCCGTTGGGAGATGACGGCGACGGTCCGGTGTTACTCGGGAGCTGGCCAAAGCCACTCTGCGAGGGACCGAAGCCGTTCGGAGGCTGGCCCATGCTGTTCGGCGACTGGCCCAGTGCGCCGCCGCCCAGCGCATCCGCGCTGCCATTCAGGGCTGCCGCCAGCTTCAGCTGTTCGATCCGCGGATCATAGAGAAACTCCCAGGTCTGGTAGGTGGTCTGCTCATTCGGCGTGATGATGGAGTTGCCGGTGGCACTGCTGCCAACGCCCATGAAGGGGCCGGTTGAGCCGGGAAGGCCCGTCCCCGTCTGGCTCTGCATTCCGGCTGCGCTTCCAAGTCCGGACGATCCGCCGAATCCTCCGGACGAGCTGCCGAATGCTCCGGACGCGCCGCTTGCGTTCGTCGAACCTGCGGTTCCCGATGCTCCCGTGGGGAGGGTTGCGCCACCTGCTCCTAATGCGCCACTCGAACCGAATGCGCCACCTGCTCCGAATGCGCCACCTGCACCCGCGGCCCCGCCGATGCCGTTCGCCTGCATTCCCGCGGCCGCTCCCAGGCCGGCGCTTGCGATTCCGGCCAGCGGCTCGCCGAAGAAGCCCTTTACCGTGGTCTGGTTCTGCCCCACCGGAATCAGCCGATAGTCGGCCTTTCCGGTGAGCGGATCCACATACCGCTGGCGCAGATAGCGGACGCCGTTGGAGTTCTCCAACTGCTCGATCGATGCGGGGTAGCGGCCAAATTTCTTGTAGTACAACTGGATCGCGCGCACGTACTGGTTGGCCCGGCGCGCCGACTCCGCTTCGCGCTCGCGGCGCAGGGTGAAGGCCTCCTTCGACGCGGCCACGCTCAGCGCGATCAGGACCAGCGCGATGGCCACGATCAGTCCCAGCAGCATGAATCCCTGCTCGCCGCTGGGCTGCGGCCTTGCTTTGCCGACTGCGGTTTGTGCCTTGTCGCTCTTCATCAGTTTGTCAGCAGCGGTAGCGTCTGTGTGTTGTTGTACTGCATGTCTTCCACCCGGACCGACTTCGCCTCGATCGAGACCACGCGGTAACGGCGCAGCACGACGTCGCCGGGGGAGGCCAGAAAGACGCTGTCGTCATGCAGGAGAAAGGCCTGCCGCGTTCCGTCCGCAGTGGTCTCGATGCCAAAGAACTTCAGGTCGATGGGCGGCGGCGGAGGAGGGGGCGGCGGCGGTGGACAGTTCGGCGGACAGGGGACAACGACTGGCGCCGGCCCCGGCTTCGGCCTCGCGGCGGTAATCGGATTCGGAATCGTCACAACCGGCGCCGAGCTTGCGGAGAAGATATTGCGGCCGCTGCCGGAGTACTCCAGCGACTCGGTGACCAGCATGGCTTCCATGTGCAGGGTTGGGTCGAGCGCGGCTGCGGTTGTGCCCAGCGGCTTTGCGGCTGCGCCCGAGGGCGGATTGCCTGCCGGCGCCGTGTTGTTCGCAGAGGCCGCGGGCGCAGGCGCTGCAACGGGCGCGGGCGTTGCGGGGGCGCCGGTGTAGAAGTACTCAAAGTAAAAGAGCGCGGAGGCGATCAACACAAAGCCGATCACTGCGGCGATCTTCTTGCGGTCTTCGGAGCCTTTGCCGCTGGCCAGCTTCATCGCGCAGGCCCTCCATTTGCCACGTCCGCGGTCTCGCCCTGAGCGGTTGTCCGGTCCTGCGCCGCGGCCCTCTGTTCATACGTCGTCATGCCCAGCCTGAGGTTTACGGTGCCGCTCTGCTGGCCGGTGAGCGTCTCTGTGTTGATGACGAAGAAGAGCTTGTCGCGCTCGATGGAGTTGATGAACTGGACCAGCGGGCGGTAGTCGCCGCTGAGGGTGGCGTCGATGCGGACCTCGGTCAGCTCGCCCGCCGATCCGGCAAGAACTGGAGCGTGAAAGTACTGTGCCCGGGTCAGGCGCACGGCCTGGTTCTTGGTCAGCGCGCCCAGCTCGCCGGCCACGTCGGAGTCCGACGCGGGAAGCCGCTGGCGGCTGAACTTGTCCGCCTCCTGGGTGGCGCGCGCCAGTTTTGCGTCCAGCCCGCGCAGGGGTTGCGCCGCAATCCCTGCGGTCTTCAGCGCGATGCGCTGCTGGGCCATCGCTTCGGCGTTGTGATTGCCCGCCGCGTGCCACAGGAACCCCATCTGCGCCAGCAGATAGAGGTTCACCAGGGCCAGCAGCCCAACGCCCGCCCAGTGCAGGTTCAGCGCACTCAACAGGCCCTTTGCCTGCGCCAGTACAGTGCCTTTCGAAACCTTGGACTTTATCGCGGTGCCGACGCTCATCGGGCACCCCCGTTGGCGGCGGGCTTGCCGGTCTTTGCGGATGCGGCAGACGCCGCAGGCTTATGGGCCGCGACGGTCTTATGGTCCGCAGCATTATTGTCCGAGGGTTTATGGACTGAGGATTTTGCCGGCTTGTCGTGGTTCGCCGCGACTTTCAGCGCCGCAGCTTTCTGTTCCTGCTCATGGTCCTTCGCCGCTGCGGGCAATGGGTTGTAGCCGCTCAGAATATCGAACTCCACGCCGCCGGGAACGCCGGTTTGTACGACGGGCGCCTGGCCGTTCGGCTCCTTAGTCTGCGACGATTCATTGTTGAGGTGAGGCGCGAGAAAGCGTTGGCTGTGCTCCAGGTTGCGCACCAGATCGACGGCCAGGTCGCGCTGCCCGCTGACGCGCAGGCGGATGTTGACGCCGCCCTCGGCGGTGATCGCGGGTTCGATGCTGGTGACCTGGACGCCCGCCGGAAGCACGCGTTCGAGGTCCATCATCACCGCGGTCCAACTGAAACTCTTGCGCGCAAAGAGATCGTTGAGGAACTGCGAGCGATCGAGCACGGCGCGGTTCTGCGGCTGCCTCATGCGGGCCTCGTTGGTCTGGCGCTCGGTGAGGGCGGCGAGGGTCTGCTTCTTGAGGGAGTCCATCTGCTCCTCGTCGGCGCGCGCCCTCGCATTCAGCATGTGCAGGCCTATGCCGAGCGCAATTGCGGTGAGCGCCAGCGCGGCCATCGCCAGGCGAAGCCGCGCGAACAGAGGCCGCAGCTCAACGAAGGGACGGGTTGCGAGATTGATGGAGATGCGCATCAGTTTGCCAGCGCCCCCCTGACTCCCGCCAGCCATCCGAGCGGGACTCCGCCGGGTGTGCCAGCCGAGGTTGCGCCTGCGCCGAGCATCTCCGGCTGCAGCATCTCCTGCACGGCGAGCGGGCCGACGTGCGCAGCATCGAGCAGCGCGGTGAGAGTTGGGGCACCCAGCGTTCCGGCGGCATGGATCGCCGGCGGCGGTGTCTGCAGCGTGTCCTCAAAGTAGGCCGCGGCGACGCTGACTGCCTGGGCGACCTCGTCGGCGGTCTTCGCGAGGCTGCACTCCGCGGCGATCTCCTGCGCGATCTCGGCTTCGATTTCGTGGGCGAGCGCTGTGGTCTCGATCGCGGCGGCAACGTCGTTCTGTCTCTCAAACCCGGCCGGCTCCATCCCTGCCGGCAACGCGTTGCCTGCGAGCTGTGCGGCGGCGGCATCCAGAAGCTGACTGGCCACACGATGTTTGGCCTGCCGATCGGCCTGCTGATCGGCGCGCAGGTCCGCGCCCAGATCGACGGTGCGGTGCAGCAGCAGGACTCCCGCCTTCACAATTGCGGTGGTCACCCCTTCGCGCCCCGCGTTGACCACCAGCAGCGGCGCGTCGCCCTCGGGCAGGCCGGCCAGCGCCGCCAGCGTACTGGGCAGGACCGCGCCTGGCTCGAAGCCGGCCTCGCGGACCACACTTTCGTAGTCGGCCAGCAGCTCGCGCGGCATGGCGACGGCGAGGACATGCAGGAGTCCCTTTGCGGAAGAGATCACCTGATAGCTCACGGCGGCGTCGTCGGCGTCGAAGGGGAGGAGTTTTTTAAGACGGAAGCGGACGACGGGCAGCGCCTCGGCGGGCTTGGCGGGAAGCTCGTCGAACTCCAGCAGAAGCACGCGAACGGCTGCGTCGGGGACGATCAGAGTGACCTCGCGGCTGCGCAGTGCCACAGCTTCGAGCGCCTTGCGCACCGCTGCAACCACCGCCGCACGGCCCGCTGCGTCGCCGCCTACACCGGACGGTGCGGAGGAGTTGTCGACCTCTCCGTTGGCATCGACCGCACGCAGGCGGGGAACTACAACCTCGTACGTCAGCGGTATGCGCGCGACAGCGGAGAGCACGGCGAATGCGTCCTCGGCGCGAGCGGCTATCACTCCCTCGGCGCGCACCTCGCAGGCCAGTCGTGGCCGCGTCCCCAACGATCTCGGTAAAAAATCCATGCTGATTTAGACTACCTATTCTCTTTCTCTATCGCTTCAACATCCGTAGTACGAGTACTCAACCAGAACCAGATACCGAACGCTGTAGACCCCAGAATCACAAACACATTCCATGGGGTTCGCAATGGTAACAACCTGTCCACAATGTTCTGGTGGAAGATCGCAACAAGTCTACCTAGAACTCCGACAACACCAAAGCCCCCAAAGGCCAACAGTATTACCCATCGAATTCTGTTTGAATGCCTTGCCCTCCATTGCTCACGATCTTCATCCGGCGATCGAAACCACATATGAACCTCCGTGTGTCTGGCGCGGTCGCGTTCCCAACGATCTCGGTAACAATTCCATTCCGTCCTAGACTAACCGTTCTTTCTGATTGCACGTTGTAGATCGGGCCTTCAGCCCTTGGTGGTTCGTTTGTGCTTGGCACCTAGGGCTGCGCCCTAGGCTGGTATAGATCGCGCCTTTGGCGCTTGTTCGATCAAAACTGATTTTGATTGAGTTTCTTTTCGGCACGGCTAAAGCCGTGCCCTTCCGATTTGTTTCCTTCCGAAGTATTGCTGATTATCTCCCTGCCTCGATGAAGGTGACTTTGTTGATTTCTTTGAGCGTGGTGATGCCGAGGCGCACGCGCTGGATGGCGGAGTCGCGCAGGAAGTTCATGCCCTTCTCGCGCGCCTTCTTGCGGATCTCGCTGCCGGGGCGCTTGGCGAGGAGCATCTCGCGAATCTCGTCGTCCAGCTCCAGCAGTTCGTGGATGGCGGAGCGGCCACGGAAGCCGGTGCCCGCGCACTCCATGCAGCCGGGGCCTTCGCGGAAGTTGAAGCCGCGCCACTCGTCGGGTTCGAGGCCGCTGGCGATCAACTCTGCGTCGGTGTAGTGCACGTCGCGCACGCAGAACTCGCAGACCGTGCGCACCAGTCGCTGGGCGAGGATGCAGTTGAGCGCGGAGACGAAGTTGTACGGCTCGACGCCCATGTTGAGGAAGCGGCCGAGGACATCGACGACGTTGTTGGCGTGGACGGTGGTGAAAACGAGGTGGCCGGTGAGCGCGGAGTTGATGGCGATCTGCGCGGTCTCGGCGTCGCGGATCTCGCCGACCAGAATCTTGTCGGGGTCGTGGCGCAGGATGGAGCGCAGGCCGCGCGCGAAGGTGAGGCCCTTCTTCTCGTTGACGGGAATCTGCGTGATGCCGCGAATCTGGTACTCGACCGGGTCCTCGATGGTGATGATCTTGTCCTCTTCGCTCTTGATCTCGTTGAGCGCGGCGTAGAGCGTGGTGGTCTTGCCGGAGCCGGTGGGCCCGGTGACCAGCACCATTCCGTAGGGCTCCTTGATGTAGCGGCGGAAGCGCTCCAGATCGTCGGGCATAAAGCCCACCACGTCGAGCGAAAGCTTCTTGAACTTCTCCGACATCGACTCCTTGTCGAGCACGCGGAGGACGGCGTTTTCGCCGTGCACGGTGGGCATGATGGAGACGCGGAAGTCGATGAGGCGGCCCTTGTAACGCACGCGGAAGCGGCCGTCCTGGGGCACGCGGCGCTCGGCGATGTCCAGCTCGCTCATGACCTTGATGCGCGAGAGGATCGTCTGGTGGTGCTCGCGCGCGATGGGCGCCATGGCCTGCTGCAGCACGCCGTCGATGCGGTACTTGACCATGAGGCAGTCGTCGCAGGTCTCCAGGTGGATGTCGGAGGCGCGCCGCTCCAGCGCGGTGAAGATGGTGGTGTCCACAAGGCGGATGATGGGCGAGATGTCGTCCTCGCCGGTGAGCCGCTCGATGGAGATGTTTTCGTCCGGGTTGTCCTCGTCGGAGAGGACGTCGAAGGCCAGACCCTCGCTGGCCTCGTCGAGGACGCGCTGCGACTGCTCGGTCTTCTTGAGCAGGTCGGTGATCTGCGACATGGTGGCGACGCGCGTGACCAGACGCTGGCCAAGCAGTCCGGAGATCTCGTCCAGCATCATCAGCTTCGACGGATCGCTGACCGCGATGGCGAGGCGGCCCTCCAACTGTTCCAGGGGGACAAAGTTGTAGCGGAACATCATGTCCACGGGAACGCTCTTGAAGAGCTCATGCTGAATCTTGAAGTTCTTCAGGTCGACGAACTCGGCGTGGTAGCGCATCGCCAGGGCCTGGGCGCGCTCCACCTCGGTCATCGACATCTCGCTTACGCTGAGCGGCACTGCAACCGGAGTAGCCATATTCTGTAAGACTCCCCTCAACGCAACTCGTTAGAACGAAACGGTAAAATCTTTCCGGGCTGGATTTGGCCAATGCTTGCTTTAGAACCGTTATTTGAGGCGCGCGCCGAGTTCCGCGTCCTCCAGAAAGCCGGCCAGGACGGGCGCGCCATCGGGGCCGACCGAGGCGGCGACGACCATTCCCTGCGACTCCAGTCCGCGCATCTTGCGAGGGGCCAGATTGGCGACGACGACCACCTTGCGACCGATAAGTGCTTCGGGGGTGTAGTGCTCGGCGATGCCGGCGAGAATCTGGCGGCGCGGGAAGTTGGGGCCGAGATCGACTTCGAGGCGGAGGAGCTTGTCGGCCTTGGGAATGCGCTCGGCGACGACGATCTGGGCGACGCGCAGATCGACCTTGGCGAAGTCGTCGATGGTGATCTGGGGCAGGTTGTCAGTTGCAGGTTGCAGGTTGTTAGTTGAGGCGGCTGCGGGAGCGTTGCCCTTTGACCGTTGTACGTTCTCCGTTGCCAGCGATGCGGGAGCAGCGGCGGGTTGCGCTGGTTCGGGTGCGGGGGTGGTCTGCGCTGCGGGAATGGAGGGGGATTCCATGTCAGTCATAATCTGGGCGAGTCCTTTGTCTGCTCGGGGGAAGATGGGGGCGAGCGGGCCGAGTTTTGTGCCGGGTTTGAGGCCACCCCATTGCAGGTCTTTTAGCTTGCCATTGCGTGCGGCCTCTTCGATGTCGCCAAGGCCAAGTTGACGCCAGATGGAAGCGGTGGCGTAGGGGAGGATCGGGTAGAGGAGGGCGGTGATGATGCGGATGGATTCGGCGGCGGTATAGAGAATCGCACCAACTTTTTCTCTATTCTTTTCTGTAGACTGAGATGCCAGTTTCCATGGGGCATTATGAGTTAGGAAACCGTCAGTGTGTGTGATGAGTGAGTAGATCGAGTCTAGTACGCCCCAAGTCTTGTCAGGATCCTTGAGATCGCCTTGCCCTCCGCCGGAGAACATATAAAGGCCAAATTTCTCGTGAACCACTTTTGCTGCGAGAAGAGCATACTCTTCAATAGTGTCTGAGCCTGCAATCGGTGTGGCGCTATCGTTTTTGTAATCGATTGTGAGTGCGCCTTGTATCCATCTGCCAGCAGAATTAGGAATCTCGTCGTCACAAAAGTTCTCGATCATTTTGAGTGTGCGGCTGACGAGGTTGCCGTAGCCGTTGGCGAGGTCGGCGTTGTAGCGGGTGATGAGGGCGTCGAAGGAGAAAGTCCCGTCCTGGCCGAAGGGGATCTCGCGCAGCAGGAAGTAGCGGAGGACGTCGGCGGCGAAGAGGTCTTGTTGGGCTTTGGTGGGTGGGGTGAGGACGGTTGGATTTTCTGGTAGAAAGGGTCGAGCTGTATCGGTTGGACCAGCAACGTCGGGGTCCTTCGACTCGGCGTCTGCGACGCCTTCGCTCAGGATGACAGACTTTTGTGACTCAGCGGACGAAATGCGGGGGTTCCTCGACTCGCTCCGCTCGCTCGGAATGACGGCTTCAAGGCTGGTCGCGATGGGCACGGGTGGGCAGAGGGGGCCAAACGCGTCGAGGATGGTTTCGGTGCGGACGACATTTCCGCGGGACTTCGACATCTTCGACTCTTCGAAGAGCAGCCAGCCGTTGGCGACAATCGCCTTCGGCAGCGGCAGCCCCGCAGCCAGCAGGAAGGCGGGCCAGTAGACGCAGTGGAAGCGGGTGATCTCCTTGCCGACAAGGTGCAGGTCGGCGGGCCAGAAGCGCGCGAACTTTGCTTTGTCCGTGGGGTCGTCGCTGCCGTAGCCGATGGCGGTGATGTAGTTGGCCAGCGCATCGAGCCAGACATAGACAACATGCTTCGGATTGCCGGGGACGGGGATGCCCCAGTCGAATGTGGTGCGGGAGATGGAGAGGTCCTTCAGCCCGCCGCGCAGGAAGCTGAGGACTTCGTTGCGGGCGGTCTCGGGCTGAATGTGGAGGGTGCCGCTCTCGATGAGGTCGATGAGGGGCTGCTGGTAGTCGGAGAGGCGGAAGAAGTAGTTCTCCTCGGTGATGGTCTCGGTGGGGCGGCCGCAGGTGGGACAGGGCGCGCCGACGGGGACATCGACGAAGGCCTCGTCGGGGACGCAGTACTGGCCGGTGTAAGAGCTGAGGTAGATGGCGCCGCGGGCTTCGAGCGTGCGCCAGAGTTGCTGCACGCCGCGGTGGTGGCGGGCTTCGGTGGTGCGGAGGAAGTCGTCGTTGGTGATGCCCATGCGCTTCCATAGGTTCTGGAAGCTGGCGGAGACTTCATCGGCAAATTGTTGGGGAGGGATTCCGGCGGCCGCGGCGGAGCGCTGCACCTTCTGGCCGTGCTCGTCGGTCCCGGTGAGGAAGAATGTGTCTTCGCCGAGCAGGCGGTGACGCCGCGCGATGACATCGGCGGCGATGGTGGTATAGGCGTGGCCGATGTGGGGACGGGCGTTGACGTAGTAGATCGGCGTGGTGAGGTAGAACTTTTTTGCAGTCTGTGGCATCGGCTTGATAGGCCAGTTTAGCAGGTGGCGGGGCAGGAGCGGATACCTTTGGCGCGGCAGGAACCCACATCTCAAAGGCGGGATGTTCACCCCAGCGAGCAAATGCGCTCGCCGGGGACCCCGGGATGCGGGGCGCACGACGAGCCGCATCTCAAAAGCAGAGATGCGGTGCGCCCGGAGACGCGCCGGGGTCAGATTGCAGTTGGCAGGGCGGGGCCCCGTGATCTGGCCCCCAGCTTGGGCACCAGAAGCTGGAAGATGGCGAGCGAGATGAGATAGGCGGCGGCTGCCATGGAGAAGACGAGCAACGAGTGCAGCGAGAGGTTGCGCTTTACGATCCAGGTGAAGGCGGCCCCGCCAGCTGCGGCTGCGGTCCCGCCGATGCCGACCACGGTGGAGACCGAGGTGGATGGGAACATGTCCGCCGGCGTGGACAAGAGCGTGGCGCTCCAACCCTGGTGGGCCGAGGCGGCGAGCGCGATCAGCAACGTCGCGGGCCATGCGTTATGCGGGAAGAGGTCGCCGAAATGCGGCACGAAGACGACAGGGACGACCAGCAGGGCGCACAGCAGCATGGTGATCTTGCGTCCGAAGTTGAGCGTGTGCCCACGGTTGATGAGGAAGCCGGAGAGCGATCCGCCAGCGATGGAACCGATGCTGGATATGCCATAAACGGCGACCAGATACCAGTAGGCGTCGATGAGCTTGAGGCCGTAGTTGCGATTGAGAAACTCGGGCAGATAGAAGAGATAGAACCACCAGACGCCGTCGGTAAGCCCCTTGCCGATGGAGAAGGCGTAAAGGCCGGGGCGGCGCAGCAGAACGGAGTAGGGAAGGGTGTTGCTGCCGGTGGAGTGGTTTGCAAAATCGGCGTCGAGGTTGGCCTGGGTCTGGGTGGAACCGCGACGCAGACGGTTGTAGGGGAAGAACAGCCAGACCACGAGCCAGATCAGGCCCATGGAGCCGCTAACAATAAAGGCCGCTCCCCATCCCCACCTGGTCGCACTCCATGCCCATTTGACTGTGACGAAGGCAACCAGCGCGGGAGCGATGATGGAGCTGACGTTGGAGCCCGAGTTGAAGATGCCGACGGCCTTGGCGCGTTCTTCGGTGGGGAACCACTCGCTGGTGGCCTTGATGGCGGCGGGGAAGTTGCCGCTCTCGCCGATCCCCAGTAAAAACCGGGCGGCGCAGAAACCAAGCACGCTGGTGACGAAGGAGTGGCTGAGGGAGGCGCATGCCCAGACGCCGATGGCCAGCGCGTAGCCGACTTTGGTGCCCACTCTGTCGATCATCCGCCCGGCAAAGAGGAAGCCTGCGCCGTATGCGATCTGGAAGCAGATGATGATGTTGCCGTAGTGGTTGTCAAAGACGGGCTGATGATGGGCGTCGGCGGCGAAGTTCCATCCCATGAAGGGAAGGTTGTGCAGCAGCGGTTCGATGAGCGCGAAGAGCTGGCGATCCATGTAGTTGATGGTCGTCGCGGCAAAAAGAAGGGCGCAGACAAACCAACGGATGTTGGTGTTCTGCGGCGCGGAGGCAGTGACGCCCTCCTCGGCATAGCTGGCGGTTTTCGTCAACATTTGGGTAGAAGCTCCAGCAGCCGTTCGTGAAGACAACGCGTAGACCGCCTGTAGTTTGGAGATTTAGAAATCGGGTATTTCAAGTTTGAGTGCAGTCGCTCGGTGGGTTGGGCTGCGAAGCGCGCCGCCACCGGCCAAGAACACCACAGCAATGATATTCGTCTTTCGCCGATCTGACAATTCCGCATTTGTGGTGGAGGACGCGAAGGAGAGAGAAACAGCGACGGAATCTGTGGATAAATAGCTGTGTTTGAGTGGGCTGCAATAAAAAGCGGCGTAAATGGACGATTGTTTGAGTACTTTTGCAGTACCAAAGTTACGCGGAGATTTGTGCGCCGGCTGCGGACAGGGAGGGTGTAGAGAGAGGCGCTCGAGGGGAAGTTGCCGGTCAGAGGCGAAGCGGACGGCAGGCAATTTGGAAACGACAGATGGAATTGGCAATTTGGGCCGATAAGAGAGTTCTAAGGGGTTCCGTTGTTCCTCTTATCGATTCTGCTGAAGGACGGTTGCCCATGAATGTGTTGATTGTTGAGGACGATGCCGCACTGGGACATTTTCTAGAACAGGGGCTGAAGCTCGATGGCCACGATGTCACGGCAGTGACGGATGGCGAGGCGGCGCTTGAGAGTGCGGCAAAGCTGCGTCCTGAGCTGATGATTCTGGACCTGGGCCTGCCGCGGATGGACGGGATTGAAGTGCTGGCAGAGATGCAGGAGCACTACCGTTCCACCTCGGTGCTGGTGCTGACGGGGCGGGCCGAGATGGAGGAGCGGGTGAAGTGTCTGCGACTGGGGGCCGACGACGTTGTGATGAAGCCGTTTTCCTTCCATGAGCTTCGCGCGCGCTTGCAGGCGCTCAGCCGGCGGCGCAGCCAGTTCGAGGACCCAGTGCTGCGCTTTGGCGATCTGGAGATGGACCGAGCCCGGCGGAGGGTGACGCAGGCAGGCCGCGAGGTGGAGCTGACGGCGACCGAGTTCTCCCTGCTGGAATCGCTGATGCGGCGGCGCGGCGAGCGCGTATGCAGCCGCGCAGAGCTGCTGCGGGAGGTGTGGCGGATGCCGCTTGGGGCCGGAGCAATCGCCGCCAGAACCAGCCGCATGGATACCAACATCGTCGAGGTCTATATCAATTACCTGCGCAAGAAGCTGGGCAGAAATTCAACTGCGTCGCGGGGCGCCTCTGGCGGTCGTCACTCGGTGATCCGCACGGTTCGTGGCGAGGGCTATCTGCTGGACGCGCCGGAGGACCGCAATCTCAATATTGGTGCGTGCAACCCGCCGCCGGAGCTGACGGCGATCTTTGCGCTGGGTGGGTGTGCAGCCGATGCCTGAGGAGGAGCTATTGGGAGGCAGAAGCAATCGTAGAAAGTTCAAGCAGATCGGCACGGCGCTGCACGAGATGTGCCAGCCGTTGACGACCTTGCAGTGCACTCTGGAGATGGCGGCCCTGAACGACACTCTGGAGGAATATCGCGAGGCCACGGAGACCGGGCTGGCGGAGTGCCGGCGTCTGGTGACGTTGGTGGAATCGATGCGCGAGGTCCTGCATGAGGCGAGCCAGGAGACCGAGGTCGAGGAGTTGGAGGCAGGCAGATGACGGCGCGGCTGCTGGATGCGGTGCGGGATGCGGCGCCAGACGCGATAAAGACCGCACACGCAGAGCGGGAGACAGCGCCTGGAGAGATGGACGCGGACGCTGGGCTGGATGCAAGCGAGCGGACGGCAGAGGCGCGGACCGTGGTGGTGGTGAGCGCGGACGTTGAGTTTCGGTTGCAACTGTGCGAGCGGCTGTCGTCCCTGAGATGGCGGGTGTGGCAGGCCGGCGGAGGGGCCGAGGCGTTGATGCAAATGGAGGCGCAACCGGTTACGGCACTGCTGCTCGACGGCTGGCTGCCGGACCTGGAGGTGCGCGAGTTTGCGGCCCATGTAAGGCTGCTCTATCCGGAGATTGAACAGTTGCATCTGGTTGGCGCAGCCGGAGAGAGCAACGATGCTGCGGGAAGTCCGCGCGGCTTGTGGCTCAATGAACTGCTGCACGTGATTCGCGAGGCGCAGGCGGGGGTAAATCGGTCCCCGGTGCGGCGGCCGAGGACCCGCGGTTCGATCGACGAGGGATCCATCCAGCACGAGCCGGAGGCCTTTCGCGTGTTGCCCGATGGGACCGTCACGGATGGAACGTTCTCGCAGAACAGTTTGAGCATCTCTCGCGGAAGATGGCTCGAGGTGCAGGAGGCAGTTGGGGCCGGTGCCGTCTCCGAGATGCCGGGACGCAAGATGCTGCTGCCGGAGCTGGTGGGCGGCAGCCCTGCGATGCGCGAGATGGCGCGGCTGGTCCGCCTGGTGGCGCCGCGATCCACCACCGTGTTGATCGAAGGCGAGACCGGGAGCGGCAAAGAGGTGGTGGCGCGGGCGCTGCATCGACTCAGCGCGCGCGCGGGAAAGCCCTTCGGAGTGCTCAACTGCGCGGCCATCCCGGAGTCGCTGCTGGAGGCGGAGTTGTTTGGCCACACGCGCGGCGCGTTCACTGGAGCGGTGCAATCGCGCATGGGCCGGATCGAGGCGGCCGATGGCGGGACGCTGCTGCTGGACGAGATCGGCGAGATGCCTGTGGGAATGCAGGCCAAGATGCTGCGCTTTCTGGAGTCAGGCGAGCTGCAGCGGGTGGGCGGAAACGAGATGACACGGGTCGATGTGCGCTTGATTGCGGCCACCCACCAGCCGTTGGAGCAGCAGACGGCGGAGGGGTCGTTTCGCCTGGACCTGTATCACCGGCTGGCGGTCTTCCCCATTCAGGTGCCTGCTCTGCGCGAGCGGATGGAGGACATCGGTGAGCTGTCGGAGTTTTTTCTGGAGCAGTTGGGGCAGCAGAGTCCGCGCAAGCGGCTCACCCTCGGCGCGGCGGCGAAGTTGCAGCAGCACTCCTGGCCGGGCAATGTGCGCGAGCTGATGCATGTGCTGGAACGCGCAGTGATCCTGGCCGGCCCAAACCCGGAGATTGCCGCCGCGGACATCCGCTACCGGCGGGCCACGCGGAGCTGATTGGGATTCCGGTCCAGCGGTCCGCTCATCATTAAAGACTTCAAAGAATATAGGTCTCACGAGTTGCGCAAGGACCCATCCTTTTGAAGCTGGGCAACTTTTCTCCCGTTGCAGATGGCCTTTATCAACCCGGCCCTAACCGCACGGGAAAACCGTGCGCCAATAATTGGCTATTCCACAGACAGTTACGCCGCGCACAGCGTCCTCGGCGCGCAGAACTGACCGATTATGGAACTGCCTGAGAGAAGGTTAATGCAAAGTGGCTGCACAATGGCCATTGCCGTGCAGCTCTCCAATCGTAAGCAAAGGTTGTTGCCGATCTACGCGGGAGTCCGGCCGCGGAATTGGAAGTTCGTCGCATTGGAGAAGAGGCAAGTATGGGGAACCGAACATTATTGATGCAGGAACGACTGAACAAGGCAGGGTCTGGGTTTGCGGAGTTGCCGGAGGTGGGGAACGGCCCGTTTCTCTCGGCGGCTGGGGCGAAGCTCGCAAGCGGGTTGGAGAGGGAGTCTGTGCCGGAGCGCGACCAGATTCTGCTGGAACACCTTCCCACGGTGCGCTACCTGGCGCGGCGGATCCACGAGCGGCTTCCACAGCACGTCGAGCTGGACGACCTGATCTCGGCCGGCGTGGTGGGCCTGATCGACGCGTTCTCCAAGTTCGACAACACCAAGCAGGTGCAGTTCAAGAGCTACGCGCAGTTCCGCATTCGCGGCGCGATTCTGGACTCGCTGCGCACTCTGGACTGGAGTCCGCGCGAGCTGCGGCGCAAGGGGCGCGCGGTCGAGGAGGGGATTCGCTCGGTGACCCACAAGCTGGGACGCGTGCCGACGGAGCCGGAGATCGCCCGTGAGATGGATATGGGCCTGAGCGAGTTCCAGCAGTTGCTGGGAGAGTTGAAAGGCCTGGAGATCGGCAGCCTGCACCTGGAGCGGACCGAGAACTCGGGCGACGAGGAGCTGGCCTACATCCCGGGGTCGCCCGACGAGGACCCGCTCTTCCGCTGCCTGCAGGGCGAGATGAAGCAGCGCCTGACGGACGCCATCGAGCAGTTGCCGGAGAAGGAGCGGATGGTGTTGACGCTCTACTACTACGAAGAGCTGACGATGAAGGAGATTGGGCTGACGCTGGGCGTGGTTGAGTCGCGCGTCTCGCAGATCCACTCATCGGCTGTGCTGCGGTTGCGCGCGGCGCTAGCCGGGCTGCGCTCGGATTATTCGGCGAATACCAGGGGCATGGCGGCTAGGAAGAAGCACGATACGGGAGAGATGGTGGCCTAGTTCAAGGGCCTGGCCCACAGATTAAGTTCATCGGTTCGCAGTGGAGCGCTTGGCGGGGACTGGCAGGAACATGCCTGTTCCCGCCGTTTTTTTCAGGCCGCGAACAAAGCCGATGCGGCATCTCAGACGATAGGACTGCGTCTCAAACTTCGGGGCGATGACAGGTTGCAGGGAAGATGGTCCGTTACCGCGAGACGGTATTGATCTGGCTGGCGGCAGAGAGCGTGGACTGGCTTGCGAGAGGGTTGCCTGAGGCGGTGCTGGGGCCAAGGCCGAGCTTGATGATGGCGCGCGAGTCGGGCACCAGCTTGGTCTGCCAGCCGTTGTCGGCCTGCAGCTTCTCCATTGCGGCCTGGGTCTCGGCGTCCCAGTGGCCGCTGGGCACGCCTGTGAGATAGCCGGAGCGGACCAGAGCGCTCTGGATCTGCGTGGCGCGCTCATCGTCGATGGTTCGCTGGCCCTGTATCTTGGGCTTGGATGTGTGTTTCCCGGTTCTGGGTGAAGTGGGTCCGCGGTGCGCGCGTGTCAGAGCGACTGCTGGCGCTGCGGAGCCGAAGATGAGCGATAACAACAGAACGAATGGACCCAAACGCATGGTACGGCGAGACCTCATGGTGCAAGTTGACACAGAAACCGTGCAAATCCTCTAATATCCAAGGCAAGCCTATACCCCGAATTCAAGGTTTGGCAACACGAATCACGGTTTCTGCATCTTAGGGGTTTCTAAGTTGATTCTGAGGGAGAGCACGCGGTCCGCGGTCTCTCCCTCGGCACCATGGGTTAGGGCAGTGTGCCTCCCAGGTAAGTGTCTCCGGCGGAAGCACTCGTTCCTTGCAACCGCACCTTGAAGGCCACATCCTGACCGGACTTCAGGCCGTTGACGATGGAATTGAAATCGGACTTGTCTGAGACCGGCTTCTTGTTGATCTCGAGGATGACGGTGCCACTGGTGATGCCGATCTCGTCGGCGAAGGAGCCGGGCCGGACGCTGGTGACGCTGACTCCTCCCTGAATGCCGAGCTTGCTGGCGGTGTTGGCGGAGACAGAGTCGACCTGAATGCCGAGCTTGCTCTCGCTTGCTTCGGCGGCAGACGGAGCGGAGTTGTTATCGCCATCGTTGCCGTTGTCGGCGAAGAGCTTGGCGCGGTCGGCGATGCCTACCGTCAGCGTCTTCTTGGAGTCGTTGCGCAGAATGCCGAGCTGTACGGAGGAGCCCACCTTGCGGGTGGAGATGTCAGCGACCAGGTCGTCGCCGTTCTTGATCGGCTTGCCATCGACAGAGACGATGATGTCGCCGGGCTTGACTCCGGCTTTTGCCGCAGGACCGTCGACCGGCCTGATCTCATTGACCATTACTCCGCCGTTGGCAAAGCCGTAGACACGGCTGACGGCGGAGGGCGGTGCGGTTTGGAAGCTGACGCCGATGGAGCCGCGCGTGACCTTGTGGTCGGGGCTGATAAGCATGTTGTAGACGCTGGCGATGGTGTTGGAGGGCATGGCGAAGCCGACGCCCTCGGAGCCGGAAGACTGGGTAAAGATGGCGGTGTTCATGCCGATGACTTCGCCAGCCATATCTACGAGTGGGCCGCCGGAGTTTCCCGGGTTGATGGCTGCGTCGGTCTGGATGAATCGCTGGAACTGACCTTTGTTGGGGTCGGGATCGTCGATGGAGCGGTTTTTGGCGGAGACGATGCCCGCGGAGACGGTCTGGGAGAGTCCGAAGGGCTCGCCGATGGCGAGTACCCAGTCGCCCACCTGCGCGCCGTCGGAGTTGCCCAGCTTGACGGTGGGCAGCGGCTGGGGCGCGTCGATCTTGATGACGGCGATGTCGGTATCGGAGTCCACGCCGATCACACGCGCCGGGCGGCCCTGTTCGTTGTCATTGTCTGGATCGGAGGCGAGCTTGACGTAGATCTTGTCGGCCTTGTCGACGACGTGGTTGTTGGTGATGATGTAGCCGCGCGAGTCGACGATAAAGCCGGAGCCCCGCGCCTCGCGTGTGCCGCCGCCGAAGTTGTTGGAACCGTCATCTCCGCCCTGGCCGCCCTGACCGCCGAAGAAGCGGTTGAGGAAGTCCTGCATGTCGCCCTGGTCTCCCTGATTGCCATTGCCGCCGAAGGGAATGATCTGGCCGCGGCGGTTGGAGCGCCGGTTGGCGGACTGCTTGGGGATGGACTCGGTCTTGATGTTGACCACGGCCGGGCCCACGTCCTTGGCGATCTTGGAGAATGCGTTGGAGAGGTCGAGGGGCTTTGGGACGTTGAGCGGACGCGCGTCGGAGGAGTCGACGGCCTGGTCCTTGGCGCTGACCGAGCGGGTGAAGATGGAGCCGGCGAGAATGCCGGCGGAGAGTACGGCCAACAGCGCGAAGGTCGCGCTGAGGCGGCAGTTGCGAATGCGTGCGAAGAGATCGTGTGCAGCTTGCTTTTGGGTGTCCATCGGTAGGTAGGTCCTCATGCGAATTGGCTGTGCCTGGCTGCGGGCGTTGCCTGCCTGCGGGTGCTGCGCGGCGGAGTCGCTGAGCCAAGTATATCCGTTTGCAACGCGCCGCAGTGCCACGCGAAATGTCCAGATGATTAGACGCAACAAACAGAAAAGCGTTTCCCGCAGACTGGCTATCCCTGAAGTCGGCGGACTGTGGGCAGCAAGATGGTTTGGGGCTGGGTCTTAGGTCGCAGCGGCGGCGCGAGCGGATTGGATGAAGCGGGCCAGCAGTGCGGGGTCCTTGCGGCCGGGGGACGATTCGATGCCGCTGGAGACGTCCACGCCCCAGGGGTTGAGCTGGGCGATTGCGTGGGCTACGTTCTCCGCGTTGAGGCCGCCGGCGACGATCAGATGCACGCCAGCGGGCGCTGAGGAGAAGAGGGCGCGCGCGGCGGGCCAGTCGAACGCGACACCCGTACCGCCCATGGCCGCGCCGACCTTTGAGTCGATTAGGATGCGGTCGGCGAGATGCAGATGGGCGATGCGTTCGATCTGGGCTGCGAGCTGCGCGGCGGGGGATTCTGTTGCGGGATCGACTGGCCAGTGCAGGGTTTGGATGATGCGCAGGCCGCCTTTGAATTCTTCCGCGAGCTGCTGGGCCAGCGGCACATCGAGTCCTCCGTGGAGTTGAATCGTGGTCAGGCCGGCGTCGCGTGCGATGGCAGCGATCTGCCCGGCGTCGCGCGAGTGGAAGACCCCGACGCGCTCGACGTGGGAGGGAAGGTGCGGCGTAATTGCAGCCACCTGAAATGCGGTCACCTGGCGCGGGCTCGGTGCAAAGACGAAGCCGAGGGCGTCCGCACCGAGCTGGGCGGCGAGAGAGGCGTCATCGAGGTTGGTGTTGCCGCAGATCTTTATCCACATGGCATCGGCCTCATTGCGCTTGCTCGAGCAGACTGGTGAGCGCGGCGGCGGGGTCGGGCTGGCGCATCAGCGACTCGCCAATGAGGAAGGCGTGGTAGCCAAAGCTGCGCAACCGGGCGATGTCAGCCGCACTCTGGATTCCGCTCTCGGCGACGTGTACGGCGTCGCGGGGAAGCCACTCGGCCAGTTCGAGCTGGGTCTGCGGCTGGACCAGCATGGTGTGCAGGTTGCGGCTGTTGACGCCGATGACGGTGAAGCCGAGGGCGGCTGCGCGGGCCAGCTCGGCGCGGTCGTGCACCTCGCAGAGGACGTCGAGTTCCATGTGGCGGGCCTCGTCGCGCAGGGTCTTGAGGTCGGCGTCGGCGAGCGCGGCGACGATGAGCAGGATGGCGTCGGCGCAGGCGGCGCGGGCTTCGAGAACCTGGAAGGGATCGAGGATGAAGCCCTTGCACAGGCAGGGAATCGAGACGGCGGAAGACGCGAGGGTAAGATTTTCGAGCGAACCCTGGAAGAATTTCTCGTCGGTGAGGACGGAGAGCGCGGCCGCTCCGGCTGATTCAAGCGAGCGGGCCAGCGCGGATGGATCGAAGTCTGGACGGATGAGTCCGCGCGAGGGCGAAGCCTTCTTCAGCTCTGCGATGATGGCCGGACGAGCCCTGCGCAGGGCGTCCTCGAATCCGCGCGGAGTGTGCGCGGCGGCTCTGCGCTCCAACAGTGGGAGGCCGGAGGCGGCGCGCCGTGCCGCCACTTCGAGCTGAGTATGCGCGAGGATCTGCTCAAGCTGAGTGGACATGGAGAGTGTGTTGTTGGAAGAATCTTTGGTGCCGAAGGGGGGACTCGAACCCCCACACCCTTGCGAGTACATGGACCTGAACCATGCGCGTCTGCCAATTCCGCCACTTCGGCACTTGTCTTCGATGTCGCGAACCCTGCGGCAGGACACGGCAGTCGTGAGTCCTCAGTCTTTCAAACGCGGGGGTCTGCTGTCAATTGCGCGGTACTCGCCTTACACCTTACACTGGTACGGCTTCAGACAGCGCAATCTGCCGGGAGGCATTTCGCACGATGATGACCGAACCGACCCAGGCCACGACCCAGCCCGGCGCTCCGGAGATTCCCGAAGAGCTTGCCCTGGAGATCCGCAAACTCGCCCACGACCTCTCCAACGCGCTGGAGATCATTGTGCAGACCAACTACCTGTTGGGAACGGTGGAGTTGAAGGGGCCGGCGAGCGACTGGCTGCGGATGCTGGACGGCGGCGTGAACAAGGCGCTGGAGATCAACCTGGCGCTGCGCAGTTACATCAAGGCGCACGCGCCGCGATAGAAACTATTGCTTCGTGGCTTTGGCAACTCGTTTCGCCGCGGACTTCTTCGCAGAGGATTCTTTCGCGTGGGATTTCTTTGCGGGGACTTTCTTCGCGGTGCGCCGGGCGAGTGGCTTCTTTGCGGCTGGCTTTATTGCGGCTGGCTTGGCTGACCTGGTTGCGGCAGGCTTTGCTGCTTTGCCTGGCGATGCGGCCGTGGGCGGCGGGACGCTCCGAATGCCCAGCTCGGCCTCATGGACGGCCAGCATCTTCTCGATCTGTTGGAGCAGGATGCGGGTGTGCATGGGCTTGACCAGCATCTTGTGGGCGCCGAGCGCCAGCCAGTCCTCCTCCGCGACGGGAAACGCGGTGAGCAGGGCGACGGCGGGGCGATAGCTCGCCCGACGGGCTGCGGCGATGACCTCGATGCCCGCGGCGTCACTTTCCATGCGCATGTCGGTGATGACCATGTGGTACTGGTGGGAGCGCAGCTTGATTTTGCCCTCGCGGCCGGAGGCGGCCGTATCCACATCGAACCCGTTAATTTCCAGCACAGCCTTGAGTGTGAGCAGCACGGCCACTTCATCGTCTACAAGCAGGATTCTGCGCTTCATGGGACCTCCTCGTTCCCGGGAATTGCAAGCTGCGGGGGAAGGCCTGAACAACGGCCCAAGATTCCCTCAGCGGCCAAAGCCGGGTTGCGATTGCGCTGCAACCGGCGGGACTGAAGTCCCGCCCCTTCAAAATGTTGACGCATACAGAGCATGCCTGGCAGCGCGCCAAGGCATCAACCATACTGCCCCCACGCAGCGGCTTATGCAAGACGGGACGACGGATTCTTGATGGCGCCCGGCGCAGGCGGCGAGAAGGGCGTTACTGGATTGTCCGGTTGCGAGGCGCGGAACGGGAGGGTTGCAGGAAGAAGTTGGTGGAGTCGGAGTCGGGGTCGTCCTCCTCATCCTCTTCGTCGTCATCGTCCTCGTCCTCCTCCTCTTCCTCGTTGTCCTCGATGATTCTGTCGTCCTCTTCGTCGTCATCCTCGTCGTCGTAGTCGTCCTCGTCTTCCTCTTCTTCTTCCTCGTCATCGAGATCGTCTTCCGTTTCCTCGGGATCGTCTTCCTCGTCCTCGTCGATGGGCGCGGCGAGGAGCGCTTCGCTGGAGAGGCAGGCAAGCGGCGGTAAGAGGCTGGTCTCCTCCTGCGGGGCGAAGCAGAGGAGAGGAGCGAGGGATGGGTGGGGGAGGGTGAGGTTCTGTGGGGTCAGCATGGGACTGTCTCCTGGAGAAGACGAAGCTAGTGGGAGTTGGATGCGGGCTGCCGCGATGGCGGACGCCTTGCCGCAGTGTAGAGCATCTCCCGGGTTCAGGCGGAGCGGAGGGTGGCTTCGATGCCGGAGTTGACCTCGGCCTTGGCAAACTCGGCGGCGACGCGGATGCCGTTCATGACGGCGCGCTCGTTGGAGGCGCCGTGGCCGATGATGCAGACACCGCGGACGCCCAGCAGCGGCGCGCCGCCAAACTCGGAGTAGTCGAGGCGCTTCTTGAAGTCGTTGAAGGCGCGGCGGGAGAGCAGGGCCCCGAACTGCGAGGTGACGGTGGACTTGAGCGATTCGCGCAGCAGGACGCTGACCAGCCGGGCCGTGCCCTCGCAGGTTTTGATGGCGACGTTGCCGACGAAGCCGTCGCAGACGATGACATCGGCGCGGCCGTTGAAGAGGTCGCGGCCTTCGACGTTGCCGATGAAGTTCATGCCGGGGCGGGCCTGGAGCAGGGGGAAGGTGTCGTGGGTGAGGGAGTTGCCCTTGCTGTCCTCCTCACCGATACTGAGCAGGCCGACGCGGGGATGGGCGATGTGCAGGACGTTGCGCGCGTAGATGTGGCCCATGACGGCGAACTGGACGAGGTTGTCGGGGTCGCAATCGACGTTGGCGCCGACGTCGAGCAGGATGGAGGGGGTGCCCAGCGCGGTGGGCAGAATGGTGGAGAGGCCGGGGCGATGGACGCCGGCGAGCATTCCCAGGACCATCTTGGCGGTGGCCATGGCCGCGCCGGTGTTGCCGGCGGTGAAGAAGCCTGCGGCGGCGCCATCGCGGACCATGCGCAGGCCGACGCGCATGGAGGAGTCTCGCTTGGCGCGGACGGCCTGGGCGGCACGATCGTCCATGCTGATCCACTCGGAGGAGTGGACGATCTCGATCTGCGGACGCCTGCGTCCGTAGCGCACCGGGAAGCGGCTGCGCAGGGCGCGGTCGAGGGCGGGACGAAGAACCTGCTCGGGGCCGACCAGGTGGACGCGGACACCGAGATGGCGCGAGGCGAGGATGGCCCCGCGAATCTCTGATTCGGGGGACTTGTCGGAACCCATTGCATCTACAACGATGTCGATCGGCATCTGAGAGATTGAGTGCGCGGAGAGGGTTTAGCTGGCTTCCTTCACCGCGAGGACTTCGCGGCCCTTGTACTGTCCGCACTTCTGGCAGATGCGGTGGGGCAGCTTGCGCTCGTGGCAGTTGGGACACTCCGAGGTGCTGACCGGAGTGAGGAAGTCGTGGCTGCGGCGTTTGGAAGTGCGTTGCTTGGAGTGGCGGCGTTTCGGATTCGGCATTGCTGTTCCCTTTCGATTGGCCCGCGCCTGCCGCTGTACGGCTTGCGGCGGCGATTGGAAGGCCCGGCGAGGCTGAGATTCCGTGCTAACCGGGCTTGATCGTGCCGGCCAGGCCCGCAAGCGCATTCCACCCCGTAGGATTCTGTTCCAGTTCGGAGGAGGTGCAGTTGCAAGGCGCGAGGTTCAGGTTCTGGCCACAGCGCGGACAAAGTCCCTTGCAGTCTTCCTTGCAGAGCGTGCGGGAGGGCAGGGAGAGAAGCACCTGTTCGCGCACGACATCTTCAAGCGAGAGACCGCTCTCCTCATAGTAACCGATTTCGGTCTCGTCGGGCGTGATGGAACGCTCGCCGGGCGTGGCGTCGGCGGACTGCGGGCGGAAGATGAGGTCGAAGTCGCCGGCGAGTTGCGTGGGGACGGGCTCCACGCAGCGCGCACAGAGCAGCTCGAAGCTGCCGTGGTAGGCGGCGCGCAGGCGAATGTCGGCGACCTGATCGCCGTGGCCGCGGCCCTCAACGATGAGGTCTGCGCGGCCGGCGACGGGCAGCGGGCCGGTCTGCGTGATGTCGGGGGCGTAGTCGAGCGCGCCGGAGGGAATGGCTTCGTCGAAGAGGAGCGGCTCTTTCTCGAGATGGAGCGGGGTGATGAGCACGTGGTTAAGCGTAGGGCGATGCGCGGTCGCGGTCAATGGGCGAGACCGATGGTGTCACTCGCGAGGTACGCGCTTTTCACCTTCAGCGACGAGGGGTTGGAGGATGCGGCCCACGGCGCGGCGGGTGACCCGCGACCAGGTTGGCGAAAAACTTACTTTTTATCACAGGTCCGTGTATACAATGGGTTTTTCTCACGAGGGGGGAACTATGTCTTCGCGTACAACGTTTCTAAGCAGGTTGATCGGGTACTTCTCGGTCCTGGTTGCGCTGTCGATGATCGTACACAAGCAGGCGACAGTGGCAATGATTGCGCGGCTGACGACTCACGCTGGAGCGCCATTTGCGGTTGGCTTGATTGCGGTCGCGATTGGTCTGGCGATGGTTCTTGGCCACAACGAGTGGTCGGGCGGCGCGCTGCCGGTGGTGGTTACGCTGATTGGCTGGTGGAGCCTGATCAAGGGCCTGCTCTGCCTGTTTCTGCCTGCAGAGGTGATTTTCGGGCTGCTGAACGGGCCACTCTACAGTCATTATTACTATGTGTCACCGGTGATCTCGCTTCTTGTGGGTCTCTACCTGATCTACGCGAGCAGCTTTGACAGGGCGAACCAAGCGACGGTGAAGTAGCGACTCGATCCGCAGGCGAGTCACTGAAGATACAGGCGGATGGCGGCGATGCCGGCGGCACCGGCGTCGAGGCAGATGTCTGTGTTGGCGCGGGTGACGCCTCCGAGGGCGAGGACGGGGATGGGCGCGGCGGCAAGGCAGGCGGCGCGGAGGAGGTCGAGGCTGGAGCCTGTGGAGATTTTTTTGTCGCCGAGGGACTTCTCAGGCGCGCGATCTTCGGCGTCACCATTCAGGTTGAGCGCATGTTCGGCAACTACATTTTTGGCGGTGACTTTTTCAAAGACGGGGCCGAAGAGGATGAGGGTTGGGCGTTCGTCCGGGGCGAAGGATGCGGCGTGAGCGACCTCGTCGAGGGTGTGGCAGGAGAGGCTGACGATGGGGGCAGGGAGGGAGGCTGCGGCGTAGAGTGCGCGGACCTGGGCGGGGGTGAGTTCATTGGGCGAAGAGGTGAGGTGGACTCCGTCGGCGCAGGTGGCGAGGGCGATGTCGGCGCGGGAGTTGATGAGGAGCCTGGGCCGGCGGGAATTGGATGAGCGGCGCGTGGGATCAGTGTGGAGGATTGCGAGGATGCGGCGGGCGAGCGCGGCGAGGGCTGCGGCAGAGAGGTCCTTCTCGCGGAGCTGGATAAAGTCGATGCCATCGGCGGCGAGGCGCGCGGCCTGGACGAGGAGCGCGGCCTGGTGGGCGGATTCGGCTTGCTGCCCGGATTCGGCGGAGAAGCGGAGGCGGTCAGTGATGGCGTAGCGGAGCATGGGTTCCAGTTTAGGCATGAGCTGGATTTCACCTCTGGCAATGCGGGCAGAAGTGGGTGCTGCGGCCGGCGAGCTGGATACGGCGGATGGGGGTGGCGCACACGAGGCAGGGCAGGCCAGTGCGCCGGTAGACGCGGTGCCGGAGCTGGAAGAGGCCGCGGGAGCCTTCGGCGTCGACGTAGTCGGATACAGACGAGCCGCCGAGGCGGATGGCGTGGCGCAGGACTTGGACGAGCGAAGTGCGCAGGCGGGCCAACTCGGCGCGGGTGAGACGGGCGGCCTGGCGAGTGGGGCGCAGGCCGGCGCGGAAGAGAGATTCGTCGGCGTAGATGTTGCCGATGCCGTGGAGGAGCGACTGGTTGAGCAGCGCGGCCTTGATCGGCGTGCGGCGCGGGTGGAAGAGGGCGATGAAGTCGGCCAGCGAGATGGTGAGCGGTTCGCGGCCGGGGCCGGTGTAAATGCCGGTTGTGCGTTGTGCGTTGTCCGTTGTTCGTGAGGACGCCGGGCTGGGGCGATGAAGGGAGATGCGGCCGAAGCGGCGGGGATCGACGAAACGAATCTCGCGGCAGTCGGCCAGGGTGAGGACGGCGTGGGTGTGAGGCGCGAGCGGGAGTTCGGGCGCGGAGACGAGCAGGCGGCCGGTCATGCCGAGGTGGATGAGGAGTTCGGTTGAGGTTTTGTTGCGCTCAACCGTCGTGACGATGGTCTTGCCGACGCGGCGGACGGATTCGATGCGCGCGCCGGTGAGGGCGCGGGCGATCTCGGACTCAGGCGACTTGAAGGTCTGCGGCTTGCCGCTGGTCCAGACGGCGGCGATGCGCGCGCCTTGTACGCGGGCGTGGACGCCTGCGGCGATGGTCTCGACTTCGGGAAGCTCGGGCATAGGAAATAGAGTAATGCGTGCCTGCAAAGGCGATGGGACTGTTTACTTTGTTGGTACCCCCCCCCCTCCCCCCCCCCATTTTCCGTGCTTCGTAAAGTCTCTGGAACCAAAGAGATGTGAGTTTGCGCATGCAAAGATTAGATTCAAAGCTACTTATATCCATCAATAAGAAAATAAATGGTTTCCTCCGTGCTTTGGCTTCGGGCATGAAAAACCCCGGCGCGCTGCCGGGGTTTCCCTTGTTTTCTATACTGCTTCTATTTTATCAGGTGGAGCATAACTACTATGCCAACTATTTTGGAGCGGGAAGTGGTTGGTGGGGTGTGGGTTAGGGGATTATTTGGGCGCGCAGGGGCTTGACACGCGATTTTGCTGGGGTTTTTGGTGCGCGAAAGAGTGTGGTCATCGTCTTCTCAAATCGTTCCAATGTTTCTGGGCCTTCGTGGTATTCAGGTTTCATCCGAGTAAGTTAACCTCATTCCGTTGCTTGCGGTTTATCCAGATTGCAACCATCTCCATTTGCTGGGCTAATTTGCGAACATCATCTTCACTCATTGGTGGCTTTTCTGCAAAAGTCGGAACGTAAGCTGGGTATTCCGCTTCTTCCCCAGCACGATGCATCAGCACCGTTATTCGCTCGCCAAATTTCCTATTGGCATAACCATGCATGAGCCTTTGCCTCCAGCGTCCCTGTTCTTCTGTGCGAACCGCGTGGAAGCGCACGAGATATTCGGCGGTATCTTCGCCGGGATTTTGCGTTGGGTCACTTGGGAACGGCGGCAGGCTTGCTAAGAAGTCGCGTAATTCCTTGGCGAGTGTGAACGCGTCGATTTGTAGCGGAGTCAATATGGCGTCGTCAGCAATTGAAGGTTTTGAAGGGGTTGCCCCTTGCGCTGGTTTGGCAGGTAGAGAATCGAGAGATGCTGGCACTACAGGCATTGTCGGTCGGTCATTGTCGGACTTGGAGGACAGCATGTAAATAGCTCCGGCTAACATCGCTCCCGTCAAAGACAGCCACCAAATCCGTCCAAACAGTTCCATGTGATTGGCTGCAATGGGGGTGTAGTAGATTCCTGCCGCTACACCGGCCACGGCTACCATGACCCACCCCACCGTCCGTACCAGTTTCCGAGCGTTACTCCGCATTGCTCATTTTCCCTCTCTATGCGGGGCGGGTAAAGACCTGAATTGAAAAACGGTTGATCTTGACCGCACCCCGTTTCGCCAGTCTCTATCTGCAATCATACCTGCCCCATGTATGTTCATGTCACATTATTTCTTTTGGAATCAATGAATTGTCTGTTTTTGATAGATAGGCAACTTGCTGGCGGAGGGGCTTTGGTTGCTTATAAAAACGGATAGGTCTGGCTTTCAGCCCTTGGGGATTGGGTGGGCCTCGAACCTGGGGCTACCTGCCCCAGCGAGCAAGCTCGCCGGGGACCCCGTTCGCCCCAGGCTGATATAGAGCGCGCCGTTGGCGCTATACGAGCAAAGCAACGGCAAAAGCAAGGGCTGGAGTTTTGTGAGAAAGGGACGGGCGGTTCTGGTTGGGTGGAGATCGTCGGGGTCCTTCCCCTTCACTGCGTTCAGGGTCAGGATGACGACGTAAAACACGCAACCGCAGGTCCTTCGACTCGCTACGCTCGCTCAGGATGACAACTGCATAACGTGTAAGCGGCGGCGGGGAAGGCGGCGGTATAGAATCGGATATGGGCGTGCGGCGAAGCCGGCCGCGCGGACCCATCCCATCCGGAGCAAAACTTTTTGTGAGCCAGCGTAAATCAGCAGTGGTCCTCGGCGCGCAGTGGGGCGATGAGGGCAAGGGCAAGATCGTGGATGTGCTGAGCGAGCGGTTCAGCGTGGTGGCGCGCTATGCGGGCGGGCACAACGCAGGGCACACGGTGATCATTGCGGGGAAAAAATTTGTGCTGCAACTGATTCCGTGCGGCGTGCTGCGGCCGGAGTGCCGGGGAGTGATCGGCAACGGCGTGGTGCTGGACCCGATGGCGTTCCTGAATGAGGTGAAGCGGCTGAAGGACGCTGGGCTGAAGGTGGCGGGCGGGCCGGATGGGCAGCTCTTTGTGTCGAACCGCGCGCAGGTGATCCTGCCGTACCACCGGATGATCGAGCTGGCGGCGGAAAACGCGCCGGGGCGGACCAAGATTGGCACGACCAGCCGGGGGATCGGGCCGGCGTACGAGGACAAGATGCATCGCAGCGGGCTGCGGGTGGTGGACCTGCTGAATTCGGCGCTGCTGCGGACGCACATCGAGAACGCGTGCCACGAGAAAAACACCATTGCGGCGGCCCTGTTTGGCACGGCGCCGCTGGACGCGAAGGCGATGTACGAGGAGTACGCGCGTGCGGCGGAGCAGATTGCTCCGTTTGTGACGGACACGGCGGCGCTGCTGAACGAGGCGATCAGGAATGGCGAGAAGGTGATGTTCGAGGGGGCGCAGGGCGCGCTGCTGGACATCGACCACGGGACGTATCCGTTTGTGACCAGCTCATCGTCTACGGCGGGCGGCGCGGTGACCGGGACGGGCGTGGGGCCGACGCGGATCGGGACGGTGATCGCGGTGACCAAGGCGTATGTGACACGGGTGGGCGAGGGGCCGTTTCCGACGGAGATCCAGGACGACACGGCCACGCTGCTGCGGGCGCGCGGGCAGGAGTACGGCGCGGTAACGGGAAGGCCGCGGCGATGCGGATGGCTCGACCTGCCGCTGCTGCGCTACTCCAACATGATCAATGGGACCGAGTGGCTGGTGGTGACCAAGATGGACGTGATGGACCAGTGCGCGGAGATTCCGGTGTGCACGGGATACAAGATCGACGGAAAGCTGGCGGAGACGATTCCGGCGGACATGCGGGGGTTCGAGGCGATCCAACCGGTGTACGCCAAGCTGAAGGGATGGAACGCTTCGACCGAGGGGATTACGGAGTTCGACAAGCTGCCAAAGCTGGCGCAGGATTATCTCAGGTTTGTGGAGCGCGAGTCGGGGGCGAAGATCGGGATGATTTCGACCGGGCCGGAGCGCGACCAGACGATGCTGCTGCCGGGATTCGATGCGGAGTTGAAGGCGTAGACGGAGGAACAATGATCAGTTTTACGGTACGGATGAAGTTTGCCGAGGCGGACCACGATGCGGTGGCGGAGATGCTGCGCAAGCTGACGCTGGCGTCGCGGCAGGAGGCAGGGTGCGTCAGCTACGTTGCGCACTTTCTGGCGGGCGACCCGGCGACGGTGTTTATCTACGAGCAGTATGTGGACGAGGCTTCGCTGGACGCGCACCAGAACTCGGCCCACTTCCGCGAGTACGGGGCGGAGGGGTTCTTCCGGCTGATGCACGCGCAGCAGATCAAATATCTCGACGCCATTGTGTGAAAAACACTGTAGTCATTGGACAATGCGCATTCACGCGAGATTGTTTTGACTCCACAGGGAGAAGCGGACTAGTATCCGTCACGACGCAGTACGAGACGGATTGACCCATGGCGCAGCTTAACTCACAGCATCGCGTATTCCGGCCCGGCGCAGGTTTTGTGGCGCTGGCGACGGTGGCGGCGATTCTGCTTGTTTCGGCCGCGCCGGCCAGGGGGCAGCATCCGCGGCGGAACGACCAGTTCAAGCACCAGGTGGAGCAGTTGGAGCAGGCGTGGCGCAGCGCCGAACTGAACGGCGACGTGGATGCCATGGGCAAGCTGCTCAGTGACGACTTCGTGGGCATCAACATGAGCGGCCAGGTGGTGACCAAGATGCAACTGCTGGACCGGATGCGGAGACGGAGAACGGTGCTGACCCGGCTCGATCTGGACGACGTGCATGTGAAGCTACTTGGGCAGACAGCGATTGTCACCTCGCGGGCCGAGGTGGAGGGCACGAACGAAGGCGTGCCGGTACATGGGAACTATCGCTACACGCGGGTCTATACGCGGCTGGTCACCGGGGGATGGCAGATCACGAACTTCGAGGCGACGAGGGTAGGGCCACCACCTCCGACGCCGCCGGGGACGAGTCCTGGCCCGGCAGCTCCGGCTGCTCCGGCTGCGAATCCGGAGTGAGGCGGCGGGGCGGGAATTGCGTCCTCAGGGGCTAAAGCCCCTTTCTATCTTGGGGCGACTTGCGGCACGCGTGAACGCGTGCCCTTAAGCAAAACGGGGCTTTTATGCAACAAGGGATGCCGTGCCCTTAAGCAAAATGTTGCAGTGATAAGGCACGGAGACCCGGGCCTGACAACCCACCCATCGCAAAGTGCGCGATGGATGGGGCACCCAGATGCCGGGGCTGTCAGGCGTGCCAGGCCTGGCGGATGCGTGCCCAGGTGGTGTCGAGGTCCTCGGGCAGGACGCGGGTGTTGGCGGTGACGGTGATGAAGTTGGTGTCGCCGACCCAGCGGGGCAGGGCGTGCATGTGGATGTGGGCGGCGATGCCCGCGCCACCGGCGTGGCCGAGGTTGAGGCCGAAGTTGAAGCCGGAGGGGTGGTAGACCTCGTGCAGGACCCGCTCCACGCGCTGGGCCAGCGAGACCATCTCTTGCGCGTCTGCGGGCGGGAGCGCGGCCAGCGAGTCCAGATGGCGGTAGGGGACGATCAGGATGTGGCCCGTGGTGTAGGGGAAGGCGTTGAGGCAGAGGAAGCAGGAGGGCCCGCGGACCAGGAGGTGCGCGGCCTTTTCCGCCTCATCTCGGTCCATGCCGTGCGCGATGGCATAGTCCACGGCGGCGATCATGTTGCAGAAGACGCATTTGCGGTCTTCTTCTCCGGATTCCGACCAGGCGCTGAGCGCGGCGGGAACGCCGGGGCGGGAGGAGTCTTCGGCGCGGGTGACGTAATCGTAGCGCCAGGGAGTGTAGAGACGATCCATGGGACGAAGTATACAGGGTGCGGGAGGGGTTCGTGTCTGTGCGGCCGAGGGCGCGAGAACCGCGGTGATTGGCGGAGATTGCGGGTCGCGGAATTCATTGACTCAGGCACTGGCGAACCTATATTCTTTAGTTGAGATGCTGCGTGTGGGACCCAATGCAGCAGCTCCTCTGCAAGATGCTTCCTATCCACCCTGCCGAATCTGCTTCGGGGTAGAGGGCAGCGCGTCTTTCCTCGGACCGCTGCACGACACGCCGACACTGCCACGCGAATGGAATGAAGCCTGGGTCCCGGAGCAACACATCAATGACCGTAGACGTCCACAATCCTGACCAAACCGAGAGCAAACCCCTGACTACAGAACTGGAAACCCTAGCGCCCGAAGCGACAGCGGAGCAAGCCGAGCTGTCATCTGAACTCACCTCAACCACGCAAGAGCCGGTCGAAGAGGCCGTAGAACCGCTTGCCAGCGCTGGTGCGTCCAGCAGCGAAGAGGCCGTGCCGGATGCAACCGAAGAGGCTTCGGCCACGCTCGCCGAGCCGGACTACGATGCGGCGGACTTTGCCGCGGCGCTGGCCAACTTCGACCGCGAACAGGCGGCCGAGACGGCAGCCGCGCAGAACCTGACCGCCGAAGAGGTGGTGATCACTGGGACCGTGGTGAAGATCACGGACAAGCATGTGGTGATCGACATCGGATTGAAGTCCGAGGGGTTGATCCCACTGGAGCAGGTGCTGGACCACGAGGGCAAGCCGAAGTTCAACGCGGGCGATGCAATCGATGTGGTGGTGGAGCGCGAGGAGCCCGAGGGCGGCTACCTGGTGAGCTACGAGAAGGCGCTGCGGCACAAGATATGGGACAAGCTGGAGAAGGCGGCCAACGACAAGACGCCGGTGAAGGGCATGGTGGTGAGCCGCGTCAAGGGCGGGCTGACGGTGGACATCGGGATCAAGGCGTTTCTGCCCGGATCGCAGATCGAGGTGCGCCCGGTGCGCAATCTGGACGGGTACATCGGCTGCGAGATCGAGGTCCGCGTCATCAAGCTGAACAAGAAGCGCGGCAACGTGGTGATCAGCCGCAAGGAGATCCTGGAAGAGGAGCAGAACGCGAAGAAGGCGGTGACGCTGGCCCATCTGGAAGAGGGCAGCGTGCTGACCGGGACGGTGAAGAACCTGACCGACTACGGCGCGTTTGTGGACCTGGGCGGGCTGGACGGGCTGCTGCACATCACCGATATGAGCTGGGGCCGGCTGACGCACCCGCGCGACCTGGTGAACGTGGGCGATGAGATCCAGGTGAAGGTGCTGAAGTTCGACAAGGAGAAGCAGAGGGTTTCGCTGGGCTTCAAACAGTTGACGCCCGATCCGTGGCTGGATGCGACGGAGCGCTATCCCATCGGGGCGCAGGTGCGCGGGCGGGTGCTGTCGGTGACGGACTACGGCGCGTTTGTGGAGCTGGAGCAGGGGATCGAGGGGCTGGTGCACGTCTCGGAGATGACCTGGTCGAAGCGGATGAAGCATCCGTCGAAGATGGTGAAGCCGGGCGACGATGTGGACACCATCATCCTGAGCGTGAACCCCAACGACCGGCGCATCTCGCTGGGCATGAAGCAACTGCAGGACAATCCCTGGGAGCAACTGGAGAACAAGTACCCGGTCGGCGCGATCGTCGAGGGCCGGGTGCGGAATTTGACGGACTTCGGGGCGTTCATCGAGATCGAGGACGGCATCGACGGGCTGGTGCATGTGTCGAACCTGAGCTGGACCAAGCGCATCAAGCACCCGTCGGAGGTGCTGAAGAAGGGCGAGAAGGTGCGCGCGACCGTTCTGGGCGTGGAGCCGGAGAACCGGCGGCTCTCGCTGGGGGTGAAGCAGTTGCAGCCGGACGTGTGGGAGAGCTTCTTCGCGCAGCACAGGATCGGCGACGTGATCAAGGGCAAGGTCCTGCGCACGGCGCAGTTCGGCGCGTTTGTGGAGATTGCCGAGGGCGTGGAGGGGCTGTGCCACGTCTCCGAGGCGGTGGACCAGAACAACGTCGCGGTGAAGATGGATGTGGACACCGAGCACGAGTTCAAGATCGTGAAGATGAACCAGGAGGAGAAGAAGGTGGGGCTGAGCATTCGCGCGGTTGGCGAAGAGGCAAGCCGGGCCGAGGTGGAGAGCTACAAGGAACGCGGCGGCGAGAAGGACCACAAGGGACACAAGGAGCAAAAAACTTCGTCCTCTTCTTCGAGCAGCAGCACAACGCTGGGCGATCTGATCAACTGGAAGCGCTCGGAACGCGAAGGCGAATAACCTCCGGCAATGTGTTCGGAGGAAAGACAAGCGAGCCGGAATCACGCATTAACAATATAGGCAGGAACACAGACGGGCCGTCCCTTTGGGGCGGTCTTTCTGCATTGTGACGGCTGACGCGAAAGGGATATTGCGTTTGTGATAGGATGCCCCTTCCGTGGCGTGTGGGTGGTTGTGCGCTCTGAACGCGAGTGGAAAGCTGTTTGAAAGATTGAATCATTGACCAGGTCACAGGGGAAAGAGGAGCAGGGAATGAAGAACTATCTTGGGCGGGACGTCCGGAACGTAGCGGTGGTGGGCCATGCGCACAGCGGCAAGACAACCTTGATTGCGGCGCTGCTGCAGGCGGCGAAGATGACCGCGACGCAGGGACAGGTGGAAGACGGGTCGGCGGTGACGGCGTACGACGAGGAGGATGTGGCGCGGCGGACGACGATGGCCAATGCGGCCGCGTTTGTGGAGTGGAACGGGGTGAAGATAAACCTGGTCGATACGCCGGGGTTCCACATGTTCCTGCACGAGACGCGGGCCGCGATGCTGCCGGTGGAGGCGGCGCTGGTGGTGGTGAACGCGCAGGCCGGCGCGGAGGCTGTGACCGACCGGGCGTGGAAGTTCGCCGCCGAAGGCAACCTGCCGCGCATCCTGGTGGTGAACCAGGTGGACCATCCCAAGGCCGACAGCCGGCAGGGACGGCAACACATGATCGAGCAGATGCAGGAACGGTGGGGGCGGCAGGTGGTGCAGGTGCAACTGCCGATCGTGGATGAGAAGGGCTTCCACGGCGTGGTCGACCTGGTGACGATGAAGGCGTTTCAGTATGAGCCGGACGGCAATGGGCGCGGGGAGGAGATCAAGGTCCCCGAGGCGGTGCAGGCCGACGCGAAGGCCGCGCACGAGGCGCTGGTGGAGCTGGTGGCCGAGGGCAAGGACGAGTTGATGGAGGAGTTCTTCAACTCGGGGACGCTGGCGGAGGAGCACCTGATTGCCGCGCTGCACGAGGCGATTCGCGAGGACAACCTGTTTCCGGTGCTGTACGCCAGCGGGCTGCGCAACGTGGGCACCGACCGTCTGCTGGAGTTTCTGAAGGCGTATGCGCCGGCTGCAACGGAGCGCGATCCGGTGGCCGCCCGGGGCAGGATCCAGACGACGGCCGGCAACGGGGGCGGCGTCAACGGCGTTGCCGCCGAAGGGCAGGACGAGATTGTGATGCGCGCGGTGGACGACAAGGCGCCGCTTGCGCTCTACGTCTACAAGACGATGACCGACCCGTTCACGGGGCGGGTGACGTTCTTCAAGGTGATCAGCGGCAAGATGACGGCAGGCGCCACGGTGCAGAACTACACGCGCTCGGAGTCCGAGAGCCTGGGCCATCTGTACGTGATGCAGGGGCGCAAGCCGGTGGAGGTCTCCGAACTGCACGCGGGCGACCTGGGCGCGGCGGTGAAGCTGCGCGTGACGCTGACCGGAGACACGCTGGGCGACAAGGCGAATGAGCTGTTCATCGAGCCGGTGTCGATGCCCGAGCCGGCGATGACGTACGCCATCGAGCCGAAGACGCGCGGCGACGAGGACAAGCTGGCTCCCGCGCTGCACAAGCTGATGGAAGACGATCCGATGGTGCGGTTCTACCGCGACCCGCAGACCAACGACTTTCTGGTGGCGGGCGCGGGACAGCCGCACATCGAGGCGCTGGTCTCCAAACTGAAGCGGCGCTACCACACCAACGTGATATTGCACGAGCCGAAGGTGCCGTACCGCGAGACGGTGCGCGCCAAGGCCGAGGCGCAGGGAAGGCACAAGAAACAAACCGGCGGGCACGGGCAGTTTGGCGACTGCAAGCTGAGGATCGAGCCGCAGCCGCGGGGCACGGGCGTCGTCTTCGCCAACGAGATCTTCGGCGGAGCGATCCCGCGGCAGTACGTTCCGGCGGTGGAGAAGGGCGTGCGCGAGTCGGCGGCGCGCGGATACCTGGCGGGCTACCCGGTGGTGGACATCAAGGTGACGGTCTTCGACGGCAGCTACCACGATGTGGACTCCAGCGAGATGGCGTTCAAGATGGCGGCGCGGATCGGCTTCCGCAAGTGCATGGAGCAGGCCAAGCCGTCGCTGCTGGAGCCGATTATGAAGATCGAGATCGAGGCGCCGGACGACTTTGCCGGCGCGCTGATGGGCGACCTGACCAGCCGGCGCGGACGGGTGCAGGGGATGGAGAGCGGAGGCGCGGGAACGATGATTCGCGCCGAGGTGCCGATGTCGGAGATCCTGACCTACGGCACGACGCTGACCGCGATCACGCAGGGACGGGGCAGCTTCCGCATCGAGATGGACCACTACGACCTGGTGCCGCAGGCGATTGCGGAGAAGATTCTGGCCGCCGCCAAGCAGCCGGTGCAGGACGAGGCGGAGGAGTAGCACAGAGTGCTACGATAACCATGCGAATTGCAGACGAGATAATCAAGAGCGTTGGTTTCGTCAGTTGTGATACCGATCCGCTGAACTATGCTGGTACAGCGTTTGTCGTGCAAGTACCATTCGATGAGCATTCCGGCTGCCTCCACCTTGTAACGGCTAAACATGTTGCGGATGTTGTTGGAGCGGACTTTGTCATAGGCTTTAATGGCAAAGACGGTAAACCGTTGTTCGTCAAGAATGGTGGTGTGCAGTGGTATTTCCATCCCAAGGAGCCAGATTCTGTTGATGTAGCGGTCATTCCTTTTGCGTCGTCGAGAATCCGCGACTATGACATCAGCCCGATCCCCGTTCAGATCTTTGCCGATCAAGCGCGAATCAACGAATACGACATAGGTCTCGGCGATGAGATATTCTCAGTGGGGCTATTCACCCAATACTTCGGTCTCACAACGCTCATTCCAATTGTTCGCACTGGCAACATCGCGATGATGCCCAAGGAGCCAGTGCCTCTCGGAAGGTTCGGACTAACAGAAGTGTATTTGGCTGAGGGAAGATCGATCGGTGGGTTGAGTGGATCTCCGGTTTTTTGTAGGAACACGGTGAAGATGCCGGGTGTCAATGAGCAAGGACAGATTAGGCATGTTGCTGGAGTGGGGCAAATCCACTTGCTCGGGCTGATGCATGGACACTGGGATTTGCCGATGGATTTCTCTGAGTCGGATAAATTGGAAGCCGTGAACATGGGTGTGTCCATAGTGATTCCGGCAAAAAAGATTCTAGAAGTTCTCTATAATCCGGATCTCGTACAGGCCCGCAACGAAGCGCTTCAGCGATCAACTCCAGGTGGTCAATACTGATGATGAGGAAAAATCGCGGTTGTTGCAGCCCGCCGATGTACTCATCGGAAATCAGATTAGTCCAGAACAGTTGGCCTGTGGAGCTCGGTTGCTCGCGGATAACTGGCAAGCCGGAACTAATTTCTCCTTAACTTTGCGCTTATGGAGAATGGCGCGTGCTCTCGTACACTAACTGCAGGAGATCGCAGAAGCTACCATGACCGAACACTTTATCCGAGCGCAGGAGGCCGCTGAGTTTATTCGCGTACGCAGGCAGACCAAGCCGCGGGTGGGGATCATTCTCGGCTCGGGGCTGGGCGGGTTTGCGTCGCAGGTGGAAGGCGCGGTTTCGATTGCGTACGCGGAGATTCCGCACTTCCCGCAATCGACCGTGGCGGGGCACTCGGGCAAGCTGGTGATGGGAACGATTGGCGGAGTGCCGGTTGCCGTACTGCAGGGGCGCGTGCACGCGTACGAGGGCTACGCGATGGAGCAGGTGACGTTTCCCACGCGCGTGCTGGGGCTGCTGGGGGTTCGCACGCTGATTGTCACCAATGCGGCGGGAGGGATACGCGCCGGCATTGCGCAGGGATCGCTGGTGGCGATCAGCGACCACATCAACCTGACCGGAACGAACGCCGCGCTGGGGCCGAACGAGCCGAGATTTGCGTGCGTGCCGGGCGCGGGAGAGCGATTCTTCGACATGACGGCGGCCTACTCGCCCAGGCTGCGCAAACTGGCGCACGCAGAGGCGGAGAGGCAGGGGATTGCGCTCGGCGAGGGCGTGTACGTCGCGGTGCTGGGGCCGAGCTACGAGACACCGGCGGAGATTCGCGCGTTCCGCACGCTGGGCGCGGACCTGGTGGGGATGTCCACCGTGCATGAGGTGATTGTGGCGCGGCACATGGGGATCGAGGTGCTGGGGATCTCGCTGGTGACGAATGCAGCGGCGGGGGTTCTGAATGAACCGATCCACCACGAAGAGGTGATGGAGATGGGACGGCGCGTGGAGCGGCAGTTCATCGGGCTGCTGACGGCGCTGGTGCCGCAGATCGCGGCGAGTTAGCCATGGCTGCTCGCGTGTGTCCGCTGGTGATTGGGATTGCGGGCTGCTCCTGCTCGGGCAAGACGACGCTGGCGCGCGAGCTGGCGCGGCAACTGGATGCGACGCTGTTTCCTTTGGATTTGTACTATCGCGATCTGTCGCAGTTTCCGCTGGACACGCGAGAGAAGCGCAACTTCGACCATCCCGACTTGCTGGAGAGCGAGCTGATGGTGGAGCATGTGCGCGGGCTGGCGCGAGGCGAGGCGATCGAGCGGCCGGTGTACGACTTCAAGCTGCACGCGCGCGTCGCGGGGAGCTTTGAGACAATCGCGCCGGGACGGGTTGTGATTGTGGAGGGAATCCTGGCGCTGCACTACGCGGAGCTGGTTGCGTGCTACGGGTTTTCCATTTTCGTTGACGCGCCGCAGGAGGTTTGCCTGGCGCGGCGAATCGAACGCGACATGCGCGAGCGCGGGCGCACGGAGGCGGCGGTGCGCGAGCAGTGGGAGGCCACGACGCAGCCGATGGCTGAGCTGTACGTTGTGCCGTCGGCGGCGCGCGCATCGGTCACGGTGGAGGGCACGGATGCGCTGGACTGGCCGGTGGAGCAGATATTGAAGCGGCTGCGCAAGGAGGGGCTGATTCCGCAGTGAGAGCTTGCTGTGAGCGAAACGCTTGAGGAAGGTCTGAACAAGTTCTCAAGATTCCCTCAGTGGCTAAAGCCACATCGAAAAATAGCCGGTTTGCGGCGGGACTAAAATCCCGCCCTTTCAAAACGAGTACTTGTGCAGCGGTTTCCTAAGGGACGACCGGCTCAGCCTCGGTGGCGTCGCGGAGATGCATCACGGCTGCGCGGGCCTCTTCGGCGGCGATGCGGCGGTCGGCGGCGGCGGCTGAGAAGGCGATGGGGGACTCGGCGAAGCGCAGCTCCACCTCGATTCCGCGCAGCGCGAGCAGGCGGAAGACGTGCCTGGCGAAGAGCGTGTCGTCCCAGAAACAGACGTCGGCCAGCGAGAGATACGGGCCATTGTCCTCGGTGAGGCGATAGCGGATGTAAGCCGCCGTGATTGGCTGGCCGGCCTCCATTGCCTGGGCCAGCAGACCGCTCCGGAAGGGGAGAACCGTGTCTCCGAGGCTGGTGGTTCCCTCGGGAAAGAAGACCAGGGGAATGCCGGCGTCCGAGGCCGCCTGCATTCCCTTCTTGGCGCGCTCGGCGGAGCCGCCGCGGCCGCGATGCACATACAGCGTGCCTGCCATGGTCGCCATCCAGCCCAGCAGGGGCCAGCGGCGGATCTCGGATTTGCCGATGAAGACGCAGCGGTACAGCGCCGCGAAGGCGATGACGTCCAGATAGCCGAGATGATTGGCGATGAGGACGCCGCGCTCCGGGAACGGCCCCTGGCTGCGCACCGCGATGCCCATCCAGCGGATGGCCCGCACGCAGAACTGGTGCAGCCATTCGGCCCGCTGCTGGCGCGTGGCGGGGTGTTTCGCGATGAGCTCCAGCGCGGCGTAGGCGAAGATCGCCGCCAGCTTCAGACTCCTGCCCACAGACCGTGCAAAATGCACCAGGCCCACCTCTTTCAGGACCGATCCCTCACGCGAAGTCCATGCGCACAGTTTATCCTGTCATGGTGCCCCACTCCGTGCCGCCCGCGCACCACAACTGGATCTATCGCCGCGGCGTGTTGCCGATCCTGGCGCTGCTGCGCATGGGGGCGACGCCGCGCAGGCTGGCATGGAGCATCGCCGCCGGAGCGCTGATCGGGATCAACCCCGTCATCGGCAGCACCACGCTTCTCTGCCTGGCGGTGACGTTTCGCTTCCGGCTCAACGTGGTGGCCTCGCAGATTGCCAACCACGCGATGTTCCCGCTGGAACTGGCGCTGGTGGTCCCGTTCATTCGGCTGGGTTCGCGGGTGTTTCATACGGCTGCGATGCCGCTTGCGCCAAGGCTGTTCGTCGAGGAGGCACGGCGCGCACCGCTGCTGCTGACGCGCGACCTGTGGATGTGGTTGTGGCACGCGTTTGTGCTGTGGGCGGCCATTGCACTGGTTGCCGCGCCGCTGCTGGCGATGGCGATCACTCCGCTGTTGCGGCAGGTGCATGAGCGCGTGCGGCGGCACCAGTACCCCATCGTACCTACGCCTTTGTAACTCGCAACGCACCACGATCAGCTGCTTCAATTTCCCGAATATGCGGGGACGGGCTCGGCGGATTTTTTCCATGCGGTGTAGATCATGTCGCGCAGCTCTATGGCGCCGGCGGCGAGTTGCCGATCGACGAATGCCTTGCCTGCCGGAGTTCCTGCATCGGTGAACGCGCCCTGCTTGTCGAGTTGATAGGTCTGCTCGACCAGCGAGTTGGAGTGGCGCAGATAGGCCATGTAATCCGTGAAGGCATCCTTCAGGACTGCGGGCCTTGTGTCGGCGACCAGCGGAGCAACGTCCGCGGGCTTAATGTTGGCGTGGACGAATGCGGTCTCGAACTGCGCGTGGATGCGGTGCTCGGTGGTGTAGCCGTGCGGGTTGGGGCCGACCCAGCCGTTGTACTGGAGGGTGGTGTGCAGGGGCTGCGAGCCGTCGGCGACGTAGTGGCCGAGCCAGCCGGCGAGGAAGACGATCTCCGCCTCGGAGGGCTTTGTGTCCTGCTTGGCGGCGACGAGGGCGCGATAGTCGCGGAAGGCGCTCTCCAGACGCTCGAAGACTTCGGTGGTGACATAGGGCTGCAGGCCAACCTTCTCCGGAGTGAGGGGAATATCGGGATGCGCAGCCTGAGCTGCGGCGAGCGCGCGGATGTAGTCGTAGCGGCGGCGGGGCAACGGGCCGACGAGGTCGGCGTACTCCAGGTCGATGAAGTGCTCGGGCGCCTGCGCGGCGTTCAACTCGGGCTCGGCGGGCGAACGCCAACGGTCCGGCTCTGGGCCGTAGTACTCCAACGCGTCGAGCGCGGCGGGCGTGCGCAGGAAGGCTGGGACATCCGCGGGAAGCGCGGCGCCGGCGAGGCGGTTGATAAGCATGTGGCCGTCCGCGCCCCAGCCGAATGCGGGCTGGACGGTGAGCAACGGAAGCAGAAGAAGAGCGGCAGAGAGGCGGGCGGTGTGGGTGAAGTGGCGCATGAGGAAAGTATAACTACACTGCGAACGGTCCGTTATAAACGGAGATTTTGAATTCTTTCACGATGGTGGTGTAAAACAAACGGCGTAAAACAAACAACAGCGAAATGCGGGAGATGATTATTGAGTTGGGCGCCCGCAACGCTATAGCGCGAGCCTTCAGCCCACGATTTCGCGGCGGGCCGTAACTCCGGCCTTCTCTACGGTGATCCAGAGGGCTCCTCCTTTACGAGGATCATTTCGCCGAGTGGTTGTTTATCATGTTTCTTGTATGCTACCTGACCTTGAAAGGCAGGCTTTCTCAGTAGATCTGCTACAAGAATCGTTGTTTCATCCACCCCTGTTGCGTTGCAATTCGCATCGTAATTAATAAATTGAACGGGGATTTCGAGGTGCATCTTCGTTTGGTTGTCTGTCTCCTTCACCGTTCCCTGTCCAGGTTTCTCGAAGAGCTGAAGAGCCTTCATCACTCCGCCGCACATTTTATAGTTATCCATATAAATCGATGCTGCACCATCTGATTTAACTTCGACATAGCCCTTCCATCCGCCTTTTCCGCTGATGTCGGTAAATTGCCAGTCGTACTTTCCTTCGAGTGAGCCCATATAGTAAGTAAGCTGTTGGGATGCGAGTTGCTGGTTCCTTATCCCGGTGTTTGCGTATACGGCGATTCCTATCAAAGCAGCCATCGTGCCGCCTACTTTGAGCGTTCCCCATACAAACTCTGCTCGTTCAAGTCCTCCGAGAAAGCGATAAACAAGTGACGCAACGCCCGTGGCCAGAAAAAAGGCAACCATGGTAGTTGGCGCGCTTGTGTTGCAGTAAAGGACCGCAGAGCCAATGAACCCGAGCAAGGCAAAAAAAACGATGATGATGTCATCCCAACGAAGCTGTCGTTTGCTCCACAGTTGTGATTTCGTGTGTTTCTTCTTTGCGGACGTTCCTCCGATTACCGGCTCCTCACTCTGACCGTTGTCCACATCTCCTCCTTCTCCAAAGCGGATTCTGAAAGGGGCCTCATCGTCCACCTGGATGACGATGCCATTCTACTCCCGGTTGTCCTCATCGTACGGACATAGAGTTTCTAACCTGACTGGGGTTGTCCACAGAGACTCCTCCCCTTCGACAGGCTCATGGTCAGAATGAGAGATCAAGAACGAAACGAAAACTCCGGGCACGATTGCACGACCGTACGCTGGCGCGACTAGACGAGGACTTCGGTGGGGTCGGATTCGGGGGAGTTGAAGACGCAGCGGTAGCGGACGATCTCAGCGGCGGGGCCGGTGGATTTGCGGGGGTTGTCGCTGAGCTTGACGGCGGGATGGCCTTCGACGGTCATGAGCTTGCAGACCAGGCTGATGGGTTCGAAGTCGCGCTCGCCGCGGGGATGGCAGCCGCGAAAGTCGTTGGTGAGCAGGGTGCCCCATCCGGCGGAGAAGCGGATGCGGCCGTGGAAATATCCATGCAACTTGAGAATCTCGTCTACGTCGAGGCCATCCGACGCGATGAGGCGTTTGCGTCGCGGGTCGCGGCCACGCGCCTCGAGCCAGCGGATGTACTCGTCGCCGGCGACGAAGGGGTCCTTGGAGTCGACGCGCTGGCCAGTCCAGTCGGCGACCCAGTCGGGCGCGCCCTGGAGGAACTGGGTGGTGCCGAAGGTGTCTGGCAGAAGGATGAGCAGCTCGCCGCCATAGCTCTGTTGCCATAGCGCCAGCACGCGGTACTGCGCCGAGTGGAGCGCGGCATCGTCGTCGGCCAGCGCGGCCATCGCCATGGGAAGCTCGTGCGCGTTGGTGCCCATGGCTTCGAGGTCGTGCTTGTAGGCGAGGAAGGTGTTGGAGGAGCCGGCGAGGCTGGGGCCGAGGGTGGCGCGCAGGGACTGGATAACGTATTCCTGCCAGAGGAAGCTGTGGCGGCGGCGGGTGCCGAACTCGGAGATGCTGACCTCGGGCGTGGTGCGCAGGCGCTCGATCTTCTCCCAGAGGTGGGTCTTGGCGCGGGCGTAGAGGACGTCCAGTTCCATCTCGTTGAGGCGGGCAAGCGCGGCGCGAGTGCGGCTCTCGCTGACCAGGGCGAGGGCGTAGACCTCCCATAGGGTGACCTCGGTCCAGAGGCCGGAGAAGCGCAGGATGAGCTGGCCGTCCTGCTCGGCGACGGTATAGTCGGAGAGTCGGAAGCCGGATTCGAGCCAGGCGAGGAAGTCGGGCTGGAAGATCTGGCGCGTGCCATAGAAGGTGTTGCCGGCGAGCCAGATCAGCTCGGAGCGGCGAAAGCGCAGGCCGCGCAGGTGCTCCATCTGCGCGATGAGGGCGGGCGCGTCGATCTCGGCGGCGAGGCGGACGCGCGCGGTGCGGTTGACGATCTCGCTGGTGACGTGGACGGCGGGGAAGTTCTTCCAGATGAACTGGAGCATGAGGAGCTTGTAGAAGTCGGTGTCGAGCAGTGAGCGGACGATGGGGTCGAGCTTCCAGTTGTGGTTGTGCGCGCGCTCGGCGAAGTTCACATTCATGCGTCCATTGTCGCCGGAATGCGACGGAGGGACAACCGGGGGAGATTCTTTATGGATTGTCAGATGATCGACTGTTCAACATTCCCGCAGGGGCTAAAGCCTCGTTTCTATCTCTGTGCTTACGGCGGGACTGAAGTCCCGCCCTTTCAAAACAGAGACTGATGCAGAGTTTACTTAGCTACTCGTCGAGGCCGGCGAAGAGGTCGGTGGCGTGGGCAGCGGGCTGGGGGTGGGGCGTGGCGGCCAGGGTGTAGTACTCCTTGCCGGCGCGCTTCTCGAAGTAGGACTGGAAGCGCTCCATCAGCGGGAGCTGCGTGGTGTGGGCGCGGAAGGCCTCGAACTTGCGCTGCTCGACGCGGCTGACGTCGAGGGTGACGGTCCAGGGCGCGGGGAGCGGCGCGGCGCGGCCGGGAAAGAAGAAGCCGGAGGTGGCGTAGTAGAGGCGCTGGGCGGTGTGCGTGGGGCCGAGGGCGGGGAAGCGCTTGGCCGCGGCGGCCCAGTGGACGGCGGCGGTGGTGAAGAAGGAGACCATGCAGTGGTCTGCGTGGGTGTTGCCGGCGCCGTCGCCGCCGAAGGTGAGGACGACCTGTGGGCGATAGGCGCGGATGCGTTCGACGAGCTGCGCGGCGGCCTGGGAGAAGTTGGCGAACTCGAGCTGGCCGTCCTGGTAGTCGAGGACCTCGTGGTGGGTGACGCCGAGGATCTTGCATGATGCGGCGAACTCTTCGCGCCTCATGCGGCCAAGCTCGGCGGCGGAGGTTGCGGCGCCGCGATTGGTGGCGGCCTGGCCGTCGGTGAAGCAGAGGACGGAGGTCTCAACGCCGCGCTCGGCGGCGAGCATGAGCGCCCCGCCGAAGCCGAAGCACTCATCGTCGGGATGGGCGGTGACGCAGAGAAGTTTGAGTGGGGATTGGTCGCTCATGGATGGATTAAGGGTAACGCAGATGGCCCATCTTTTGGATGAGCCGTTGCGAGTGTGTGTTTCAGGAAATAGCAGACAGAAGCAAATGCGGGGGTCCTTCGACTCCGTTTGGCGCAAGAGCGCGCCAAACTCTGCTCAGGATGACAGCAAGAACAGACAACCGCAGGTCCTTCGACTCGCTACGCTCGCTCAGGATGACAGCGTATGTGGAAAGAGGGGGCTGGTGCAGGCCCGGACGGGGGCGAAGGATTGGCGGTGGAGGGGGGTGGGGCCGAGGGCGATGAGGGCTCGGAGATGCTGCGCGGTGGCGTAGCCCTTGTGCGAGGCGAGGCCGTAGCCGGGATGCGCGGCGTCCATCTGTCGCATGAGGCGGTCGCGGTGGACCTTGGCGACGACGGATGCGGCGGCGATGGAGAGCGAGAGCGCGTCGCCGTGGATGAGGCGGGTCTGCGGGCAGGGGTGGTTGAGCTGCATGGCGTCGATGAGGAGATGGTCGGGGGCGATGGCGAGGGCGCGGACGGCGGAGAGCATGGCGAGGCGCGTGGCCTGGACGATGTTGACGCGGTCGATGGTGGCGGCATCGATCTCGGCGATGGAGATGGCGAGCGCGATGGAGCGGATGAGGCGGTCGAGCGATTCGCGCTGGAGGGTTGTGAGCTGCTTGGAGTCGCGGAGACCGGCGCGGGCGAGGGCGTCGGTGTCTTCCGGCAGGATGACGGCGGCGGCGACGACCGGGCCGAAGAGGCATCCGCGGCCCACCTCGTCGACGCCGGCGATCGAGCGGAAGCCGCGGAGGCGCAGGGACTGCTCGGGGGCGTCGGAGCAGACGAGCGACTTCAACAGGCGCTGTTTGGCGGCGGCGGTATTGGCTGGAGTCATGGTTGCTTAAGAGCTTAGAGCATTTTTACCAATGGGGTAGAGTGTCGTCGCAGGAGCAAAATACGGGGATTCTTCCCCTTCCCCTTCAACTTCGCTCAGGGTCAGGGTCAGAATGACCATTCCTGTTACGCACAAAGGCCACGGTTAAATGAAAAGCCACGACGAGGGGCGGTCGTGGCCATTGGTTTGAAGAGTGCGGAGGATCAGGAGGCGCGGGCGACCTCGCGCAGGCGGGCGGCCTTGCCGCGCAGACCGCGCAGGTAGAAGAGCTTGGAGCGGCGGACCTGGTAGGAGCGCAGCTTCTCGATGCGGTCGATGACCGTGGAGTTGTAGGGGAAGATGCGCTCGACGCCCTGGCCGAAGCTCATCTTGCGCACGGTGAAGGTGCCCTGCGGGCCATTGTTGGCGGCGATGACCATGCCCTCGAAGGCCTGGAGACGCTCTTTCTCGCCTTCGCGGATCTTGACCTGGACGCGTACGGTGTCGCCAGGGCCGAAGGCGGGGTGGTCGGTTCGCTCAAGTTTGGCGGCCAGCTTCTGCATAATCGGATGAATGGACATGGTTGCTTTCCTGTTCGAGTGTCGAAGCTATAGTTTACACGAAATCGGGCTGTTTCTCGCGCAGGAATATGATCGAATGCCGTATGTGGGTGAATTCGGATTGGAGGCAATGGGATGATTCGGCGATGCGATGAGCGGGACTTCGAGGCGATATGGAGCATCATCAATGATGGCGCAGAGGCGTATCGCGGAGTGGTTCCGGCGGACCGGCTAGGCGATCCGTACATGGGGCGGGAGAAGCTGGCCGAGGAAATTGCCGATGGGGTTGCGTTCTGGGGGGACGAAGAGGAGGGCGCGCTGGCGGGTGTGATGGGGATTCAGGATGTGCAGGACGTGACGCTGATCCGTCATGCGTATGTGCGCACCGCGCGCCAGGGGCAGGGGATTGGAGCCAGGCTGCTGGCGCACCTGCGCGAGCGGGCGAGCGGGCCGGTGCTGATTGGGACATGGGCGAATGCGGCGTGGGCGATCCGGTTCTATCGGCGGCACGGGTTTGAGGTGGTTACGCCGCAGGAGAAGGACCGGTTGCTGAAGAAGTATTGGAAGATACCGGAACGGCAGATCGAGACATCGGTTGTGCTGGTAGACGAGAGATGGCGAGAGATGGCGGACAGGGCGTAGAGGTCAGGTCGATTTGAGAGTGGCAAGGAACTCGCGGTCATCGTCGCTGAGCTGAGCGTGAGCGAGGAGGTCGGGGCGGTTGCGCAGGGTTTTGGCGAGGGCGGCCTGACGGCGCCAGCGGCGGATGGAGGCGTGGTCTCCGTTGGCGAGGACCTCGGGGATGGGCGCGCCGCGGAAGTCGGCGGGGCGGGTGTAGTGGGGATAGTCGAGAATGCCGCCGGCGCCGTGGGTGGAGCGGGGGACGCCGTTGGGGGTCTTGCCGTCTTCGGGGTCGTTGGGCTGGAGGTCGGCGACGCCGAAGCTCTCGTAGCGCGCGGAGTCGGCGTGGCCGAGGACGCCGGGGAGGAGGCGGACGGTGGCGTCGAGGACGACGGCGGCGGCCAGCTCTCCACCGCTGAGGACGTAGTCGCCGATGGAGAGCTCTTCGTCGGCTAGGAGGTCGGCGACGCGCTCGTCGACGCCCTCGTAGCGGCCGCAGATGAGGACGACGCGCTGGAGCGTGGCGAGGCGGTGCGCGGTGGCCTGGGTGAAGGGCTTGCCCTGCGCGGAGAGCAGGATGACGGACTGGCGGGTGAGGTCGCGGGTGTGCTTTGATTCTATGGGCGGGGCGATGGCGATTACTGAATTATCACTTTCAATTTTATTCGCATCTATTTGATTTACGGAATATAGCGACTCGATGCAGTCGAAGATGGGCTGGGGCTTGAGGACCATGCCTTCGCCGCCGCCGAAGGGACGGTCGTCCACGGTGCGATGGCGGTCGTGGGTGAAGTCGCGCAGGTCGTGGGTGGTGACCTGGACCGCGCCGCTGGCGATGGCCCGGCTGAGGATTCCGTGGTCGAGCGGGCCGGAGAAGAAGTTGGGGAAGATGGTGAGGATGTCGAAGCGCATGGTCATTTTTCGGGGGCGGCGCGGTTGGGTTGGAGGTTGAGATTGGCGAGGCCTTCAGGCAGGGCCATGCGGATGGACTTTGCCGCGGGGTCAAGCGCGACGAGGAAGGCGCGGGCGAAGGGGACGAGGAGCTCGTCGCCGGAGGGGGAGACGAGGACGAGGAGCGGCGCGGCGGCGTCGAGGCGGCGCGCGCCGTCGGGGGTGGTGGGGAAGTGGACGGCGGAAACGGCGCCGAGGGGCTGGCCGCGGTCGAAGACGGTGCAGCCGATGAGGTCGGAGATGTAGGCGGCGCCGGGGTCGAGGGGCAGGCGCTCGGCGAGCGGGACGAGGACCTCGAAGCCGGCGAGCGGCGCGGCCTGCTCGATGCTGTCGATGCCGGCGAAGCGGAGGACGATGCGGCCGGCGTTACGGCCGACGGGAAGCCAGTGGGAGGCGACCTCGGCGGTCCGGATTGAAGGGGATGTTTCGGTGGAGGAGGACGCTGCGGCGGGAGAGTCGGCGAAGCCCTGCGGGGCGAGCCAGACGCGCGGCTGCCGGCGGAAGCGCTGGGGGAAGTCGGTGAAGAGGTCCGCGAGCAGTTCTCCCCGTCGCCCTTGGGGCCGGAGGATGCGGGCCAGCACGATCCATTGCGAGGCGGATTCCATGGGGTTCATGTTACCTGTTCCAGCGAACCCTGCGCGATGGATGAGATCTGGGCCGGGGCGAACGGGGGTCAGCTATTCTGCGGCTGCTCGCCGTCCTCCAGGTCGTCCTCGTCGTCCTCGTCCTCGATGATGTCGAGCGCGAAGCGGTGGCGCAGCTTCATGCTGGCTGCGCCCAGGATGGTGCGCAGGGAGCGCGCCGTGCGGCCCTGTTTGCCGATCACCTTGCCGATGTCCTGGGGCGCGACGCGGACCTGCAGGATGGTGGCCTCGCGGTCCTCGATTAGTTCGACGGAGACCCCGTCGGGTTGGTCGACCAAGGCCTGGACGATCTCCAGGATGAGCTGCCTCATCCTCTCGTCGGACGATTGGCCGTTTGCTGCGGGAGTAGCTTCGTTCATCACAGACACCTCTTGGGAGTATGTCGCGCCGGCCTGATTCCGCTCATTGCCTCAGTCTGGGAGAGGTCTTCAGAGTAGGAACCACTGCTACCGGTACAGACCCGTGTTGCGTCCTGGAAGAGATGCCAGACCGAAACACGCAGACCGCCTGGTTGAAAGCGGCCATGCGAAAAGTTTACGGGAAGGATGCGGAAAACAAATGAGAAGAACTGTCGTTGGCGACATCTTTTGGCACTGGAAACTGGTTACTAGATAACTAACTAGTTACTAGGCGGCGGGGGCAGGCTCGGCGTCCGGTTCCGTGATTGACGTGGTGGTTGGTTCAGCGACTGGTTCTGCGGCAGGTGGGGCGGCCGGCTCGGCGACGGGCGCGGCGAAGAGCTTTCCGACGCGCTCCGACAGCAGGGCGCCTTTGCCGACCCAGAAGTCGATGCGGTCGCGCTTGAGGTCGAGCGAGGCGGGTGTGGTGCGCGGGTTGTAGGTACCGACCACTTCCACGGAGCGGCCGTTGCGGGCGCGGTCTTTCTCAATGACAACGACGCGATAGTGGGGCTGCTTGCGGGCGCCAACGCGCGCCAGGCGGATCATCAACACTTAGGGAATCCTCTCAAAAACAACGATGTGATTGGGCGAAGAGATGAAATCGAGCGGTCTGCCGTTGCAGGCAGGGACTGCCGGAGAAGCAGGCGGGACCCAAGCTCACACGACCCAACACCTAAGTATCGCGGAATCTGCGGGATTTTGCAATGCGAGAGGGGCTGGCTGCGAAGTATGTCCGAACAATGCCATGCCGCCCCGTGCTGGCGGCGGCATGTCGATGGGCACATGATGCTCCTGTTGGCCCCAAGTGCGGAGTACGATAGTCCCGCACATGCGGCGGTACTGTGATTTCTGTCACACCTGTTGGCATTATTTTTCGTCGCGCAGCAGGGCGTCGGCGGCCCACAGGACCGGCGCCTGGCCGTGCAGATTTCCCGTCTCGCGCCTGCGATCCAGGTAGTACTGCATGTTGTCGAACTTGCCGGTTCCGGTGCAGACCTGAGTGACGTCGTGGTTCTGGTCGATGTAGCCGACCACGGCGATCCATCCGCGGCGCGCGGCGGGAGCGTAGGTGTCGGCATCCAGCCAGCCGTGCTTGACGCCGGTGATCATGGCGAAGCTGAACATGGCGGTGCTGGAGGATTCGGGCCATGCCTCTGGATGGTCGATCAGCTCGCGCCACATGCCGTCCGCGCCCTGATATTTCAGCAGCGCGGCCATCATAAGCCTGTAGCCGGCAAGGATGCGCGGGCGGTCGGGATGGTCGGCGGGCAGGGTGCGCAGCATCTCGGCCATGCCGGCGGCGAACCAGCCGTCGCCGCGTCCCCAGAAGTACTTCACGTCGGGCGCGTGGAAGAAGAGGCCGTTGGGCTGCTGCAGACGATCGAGGTAGGCGACCATCTCGTGGGCGTCGCGGTCGAGGTACTTGCGGTCGCCTGTGGCGCGGTAGGCCTGAAGCTGCAACATGGTGAGCATGTACATGTCGTCCACCCAGAAGCGCGTCTCGGGCGAGAGGCCCTGCAGGTTGTCGAGCGGCACGACCGCTTCGGGGTAGGTGACGTCGGGCGTCGGCGGCGCCCACTGGCGGTCGGCCCAGGAGAGGCCGAGCTGCAGGTACTTCGGATCGTAGGTCGGCAGTCCCTTGGTCTGGATGGCGATCTCCAGCGGCATCACGCCGAAGATGGAGTCGTCCACGTGGTGGCGCTGCGGCGTGCGGCCCGTGCCACCGGGCAGCATTGGGTCGAAGAGGGCGATCAGGCGGTCGCGCAACGAGTCGTCATGGGTGAGGGCAGCGAAGGTCATCGCTCCATAAAATGTGCAGACATACGGGTAGCCGGAGAACCGCGCGCCTTGCGTGCCGGTGACGAAGTGCTCGGCCAGCGCCTTGCCGACCTCGGCGGGCGAGACGCCGCGCGGCCAGGTGGTGAGGTCGCCGGGCGCAACCGGAGCGGGTTGAACATACGGGCCTTCTGGGACGCGGCGCGGCGGCTGGGCTGCGTCTGCGCCGGGTGCGGCTGGCGCGGCGGCGGGCGGAGGCGGGGTTTGGGCGAGCGAGGTGGCGGCGAGCAGAAGGGATGCGCAGACAAACGTGATGGGCCGGAGGTTCATGGGTTCACCTTTGAGAGATGGTTGAGGCAGTGTCGGTCAACCAGTCTACTCGGCGGGTGGGAGATTGGACAACTGGCGGGGATGGTACGCAATAAGAGAAGGTCGATCGTTCACTGGTCGATCCCATTGGTCTGCTATCCTGTGCTGAAAAACGTGGGCCGGGAACGCTACGGTAGCGACAACTCAAGGGCGGACGCGCGTTAATGCTGTAGGGCAATCTCAACATGCCGGTGGATTGTGTGCGGATGCGCATCGCTGCACTTGGTCAGCGCTGCGTCCTCGCACTCGCGAGCGCTGGTCACCACGGGATTGTCCATGCTTGCCGAGAGTATTTTGCCGTCCACGGTGCTCACGATTATTGTGACGTCAAAGGTCTCCTTGCCAACTTCCGCCTGGTACTTCCCGTCATTTGTCTTCGTCACTTCGACCCAGTTGTTCGCCGTGTCCGCCACGGGGGGCCGCATCCATTCCGCTGGTAAGTGCAGATTGGGACTTGATGGCGGCACATGGCGAACCACAACCACAGCCGTACCCTTCACCGGATCGATCGACTGAAGATTCAGGTCGAAGTCGATGCAGTCCATTCCGACGAGCACCTGCGTGCCATCCGCCCATGAGCCGTTCTGTGGACTTGGCATGTGGAAGTGATCTCCAGGGTGCTGCATAATACCGAGCTTATTCAGGAGCCACAGGTCCACGTAGAAGGTCATCAGGTCCGTAATTGGCCCCACCATCTTCGGGTCCACTTTGCTCAGATCGGGCATGGAAGGCGTCCAGTTGGGATCGAGCGAGAGGGGCTGGCGAAACTGGGCCATCGCCGGCGCCAGCGCGATGGGCTGCCCGTTGGATGTCATGCCGGTCCAGCGAAAATCCTCGATGTAACTCCCGCTAGCTGTCTTGTTCGCAGTGCCGGAGGCGTCAGCGGTGTAGCGCCAGTCGTCATTGGTGGCTGTCATGTGGTAAGTGAGTGTCTCTCCCTCGCGATAGTGGCGTGTGAGCGGACCACCGCTCGGTGCGGGCGCTGCCGCGGGAGGAGCTTGCGCGGGAGCGGCGGCGGCGCCGGAGGGAGTTTGCGCGGACGCTGCGGCGGCGAGCAGAACGAGCGTGAGCGGCCGGAGGTTCATGGGTTCACCTTTGAGAGATGGTGAGGCTGTGTCGGTGAACCAGTCTACCCGGCGATTGGGAGATTGGACAACTGCGGGGGGTGGGGGATGAGACCGGTAGCTATCTCACTGCGCGAGATGGCCAGTTACCACCACCTGAGGTTAGTTTGTTGGCAATCCGATGAACTCTGGCCGACGTTTCAGGGCTGATACGGCAAGCTGCAATGTGGCCTCAAGCGGATTGGCATGCGAGCGCTACGGAGTGCCGACGCAGCGATGCTACAATTGTCCAGGAAACACTCTGTCGCCGTGCGCTTCTCGTGCATGTGCGGCGGATTTTCAATAGCCGGACAAGTTATTGAAAACAATGCGGAGAGGTGGCGGAGCCTGGTTGAACGCACCTGACTCGAAATCAGACATAGTCGCAAGGCTATCGGGGGTTCGAATCCCTCCCTCTCCGCCATTTACTAGTTTCAAGACATCCAAAGACATCCTACAAAACTCATTAATCCCCAGTAAATACTGGGGATTTCTTCTTTTTACGTCCGGTACGGTTTTCTGGAAGCCAGCCTTGCGCGTGGGTACAATTGTGGGTATATTGTCTCTGAAGTGTGGGTACATTCTCAAAACGGGGTGAGAGCGCCATGGCGTTGAGCGACATTACGATCAGAAAGGCCAAGACAAGAGAGAGGCCGTACAAGGTCAGCGACGGGGGTGGCTTCTATCTTTGGGTGACTCCCGCTGGCGGAAAGCTGTGGCGTTGGACCTACAGGCACGAAGGCAAGCAAAAGCTCATGACCTTCGGCAAGTATCCAGACGTGCCGCTGGCGCAGGCACGCGAGCGCCACAGCGAGGCGCGCAAGCTACTGGCTGCTGGTGTAGACCCCATGGCCCAGCGGAAGGCTGACAAGACAGCGCAGCAGGTCTCCAGCGAAAGCTCGTTCGCGAATGTGGCGGCTCGCTGGCTCGAACACTGGCAGGACGACAAAAGCCTGCGCCATGTGGACTCGACCCGACGGCGGCTGGCGTCGAACATCATGCCCAGTCTGGGCGCGTTGCAAATCGATGCGATCGCGGCCCCGGATATTGTCGCCATGGTCCGCGCGATTGAAGCGCGTGGAGCGCGGGACATTGCCAAGCGCGCACTGGAGACCACCGGGCAAATCTTTCGCTACGCCATCGCACATGGATACGCGCAGCGGAATCCTGCGACAGAGATTCGGCCCCGCGACATCTTGAAGGCTTCGCAGAAGGTGAACTACGCACGGATCGACGCGAAGGAATTGCCCAACCTGCTCCGGCGGATCGAGGTTTATCAGGGAATGCACGTCACGCGACTGGCGCTGAAGCTGATGACGCTGATTTTTGTGCGCACGGGGGAGCTGATCGGGGCGAGGTGGTCGGAGTTCGACCTGAAAGCGGCTCGGTGGAACATACCCGCTGAGCGCATGAAGATGCGGACGCCACACATCGTACCCTTGGCGAGGCAGACGATTGAGGTGTTGGAGACTCTCCACGATCTGACCGGCAACAGCGAATGGCTCTTCCCCGGTGACCGCAACCCTGCAAAGTCGATGAGCAACAATACCATCCTGAAGGCGTTGGAGCGGATGGGCTACAAAGGCCGCATGACCGGGCATGGCTTCCGTGGTTTAGCTTCGACGATTCTGCATGAGCAGGGTTATAACCACGACCATATCGAACTGCAACTCGCGCACTCGCCGCGCAACGCCGTGAGCGCCGCCTACAACCACGCCCTCTACCTGGAGCCGCGCGCCAAGATGATGCAGCAGTGGGCCGACTACTTGGAGCGGACCCAGCGCGGTGCAAAGGTGCTGCCATTCCGCGAAGTTGTGGCATGAGTTGGGCGCTATCCCGGTATGTTCACGCCAGAATCACGAAATCTCTGGAATACGGCCTCCGCAATCTCGTTGGCATCCGTTGGCGTGGCCTGTTGGGGTGCGACCAGTCCTCGCAGAATCTCGCCTTGGCGATCAGAGGCGACAGCGCCGTAGCTGAGAAAGGTTGTCAAGACATGCTCATGTCCCAGGTTCTGGCTCCATGCCTTGAACTCTTCGGGCGATTTGCACCGTTCCTCGCCAAGCCGGACCAGCGTGTCTCTGAAGCTGTGCGGATTGAAGTACGGCAAGCCCGCCCGCTCAAACGCCTCACGAAAGATCGTGCGAATCGGCGTGGCCGTGCTCCAGTGGCTCCGTTCCAACCCTGATGCTTCAAACTGGCGAGTCTCCCCAAGCGCAATATGCGTTGCCGGGAAGAGTGGATCGTCGTTGCCCCACAGCTTTTCTTCCCGCAGATAGCCCACCCACTCCGCCACAATCCTGCAAATCTCATCACCCACGGGGAAAAAGTACGTCGTAAAGGTCTTGCTGAATTTTGTCTTCACTTCGCGTGCATCCTGCTGGACGCAACCTTCTTTCATGTCCACATGCTTCAGCTTCATGGAAGCGATGGCCGAATCCCGCGCACCTGTTAGGAGTGTGAAGGCGATCAGTGCGCGGTCGCGGCGTTCGATCTCCGAGTTGACCGGCATACCAGCGATGACATGCTTGATCTGCTCCACGGTTGGCGCTCGCTGTTCCCGATGTGCGGTCGCAACCCGCGTGTCCTTGTCGGAGAGGTTGAAATACTCCGCATCGGAGTACTGAATGCAGGACTTGTAGCCAGGTTCACGCGCAAGCCATTGGAAGAACCGTTTGAGCTGTGTGAGTGTCGCATGTAGGGTCGCCTTGCTCAGCCTCTCCCCGGACCTCTGCCCCGTTTGCTCGGCCAGATGCCGCTTGAACGCGGTTGCCTGCTCGTAGTGAAATCTCTTGAAGTCCCGGTATCGGGTGGACTCTTCAAACCGGCTCAGCGACTTTGCGGCGGCATCCACCGTCTGCTCGCTGTGCCGCTTGGCCTCTTTCAGATAGGCGAAGTATTTGCGCTTGATCCGCTCATTTTCCGGGTTGTGTTTTGTCATGGTCTCTCACCCCTGGCTGAAGTCACTGTTTACGATGGGGCAATCAATCTCACTTACACGTCGCTGTGCCTCCGCAAACGTGATGTCCAAATTCCCCTGAATCTCTGGCAGTTTTGCCCGGCTGGCTCGCCGGTAGATCATCGAGTCGCAGTCCGGGCAAATGCCGACTAGGTTTCCCAAGGTCGCTGTATTCGGCTGGTATTCTGCCATGTCCCCGGCGGGTCGCTTTGGCGCGCGGCACCGCACGCAGTAGATTTCGCCGGGCTTGCAGGGGCGCTTGTTTTTCGTCCGGCGCGCCTTAAGATAGGCGGCAAGGTCGCGGCCCAGAATCAAGATCGGGCGCTTGCCGTCGCAGGTGGGCAGTCCTACCCTCACCCACGCGCGCACGGTGTTCTTGTGGATGCCAAAGAGACGAGCAATATCCTCCACCGTGTAACTGCGATGGATTTTCACCAGCCGATAATTGGGGCGGCGCTTGCGCATGGCTTTGCCGTCCTATGCCACAGCCTTGCGGGCCACTTCCAGCATTGTCACCAGCTCGCGAATATCCGCGTCCGGCTTGCCTGCTATGCGGGCAGCATTCAACGCCACCACCTCATCTGCGGGCCAGCCCACTGCGCGCCCGCCCAGGCTCACCGGATGCGGAAAGACTCCGTTCGCAATTCGCAGATACAGCGTGCTACGGGACAGGCCGGTTGCCGCCTTAACATCGGGAAGCCGCAGGATGTGATGAGTCATTTTCGATTCTCCCTGAGCGATTCAGTACCGCTCAGGACAGACCCTAACTGTGCGATTTGGGCGATGAAACCCCGCTGCGTGCCGTGAGTCAGTGGGCAATCTCCCGCGTTTTTCCGGCCTTGTGCGTGCTGTGTGGACACACCGCAGCGCCAGCGTCCCGGCCCTGCATCTGCGGAAATCAGCACGATGCAATGACTTGCAGGGCAACAAGCTGGGCGAAAAAATTCCGCCCAACTATTTTTGTCCGTGCATGTGTTTGCGGATCGTCTCGGCGCTGCGCTTAGGGGTAATTCCCATTCTGGCGATTTGCTCTGAATACCACACGCCGGACATCCCAGGGCGACGCTGCTTCAGCGCCCGGTATTCCTTCCGCCACCGTTCATGCAAGGCTTGTGTGTCCAGCTTGCGTGCCACGCGCCGCGCATTGCTGGGCGTGTAGCGGCTGTCCCCGGTCGTCGCCGCATCCACCAGTTGCCGGATCGCTTCGCAGTCCACGGAATAGCCCTCTGCCCCGAATCGCACAAGCTCGGTCAACGGAACGGCATTCTGCCCGGCCACCAGTTCCAATGCCTCGTTCGCTTTCAGACACACCATCTGGCTGCGCTTCTTGCCCGTCACAAGGCCAAGCTCCCACAGCCCGGCATCCGTCTTCCGTTGGCTCTCAGGCCGCAGTCCCAGGCTCTTTGACACGAACGCGCCCACGGCTTCAGCGCCGCAACGCCACTGCCGCAACCGCTCGGCTGGCACCTCCGCCCGGTTAATGTCGTCCCGCTTGTCGCAGACAACAAACGAGGCCGCTTTGCCTGTTCCCGCAGACACGGTATTCACCGGCATAGTACATTCCTGCTCGCAGCCGGGACATACAACGCTATCAGCCGGACTCGCCTTCACAAGCAGCTTTTGCGATTTCAGTTCCCTCACAGCCTCTGTGGGCCAGCGGATCAACTCCTCGTCACTCAACAGCGCCGCCGCGTCACGACTGGCTCCCACGCGCTCCAGTAGGCCCAGCAGCGCCTCCAGGGGCGTCATGCCTCAGCGGCCTCCGCCCCGACCAGTTCCATGCTTTCCGTTGGCTCTCTCGGCTCAATGTTGGAATCCACCAGCATCTGGCGCAGTCTCAGGTCCACATCGTCATACTTCAGCGAGCAGGAGTTTGGATAGGTAATGCTCACCGCCACCGATTTCGGCCTCGCGTCGGGTTTGGTTGCCACCAGCGCCGCCAGTTCCACTAGGGTCACGTTATAGGTGCGCAGCTTCACTGACTTGCCCACTTCATCCAGTAGATCGTAGATGGCTTCCCGGTTGATGGTGGTATCCGCCTCCAGCGTGATGCGGTCCCCTTTTACTACCTTTGACGAGAGCCGGAGTTTTTTCACTGCCACGCGCTGAATTCCGCTGGCCGGATCGTAGTCAAACTGAAAGCCCCGCTCCCGTAGCGGATTCAGGTCATAAACGCTCTTGTCCGTTGGGTCGGGCGGCAGTTCGAACAACTTCAGAATCGCCGTGGCAAACATCGCTTGCAACGATTCGACGGCTTTGTTCGCTCCGCGACAATTCACATCCAGCGTCCCGTCCTTTTGCGAGTATAGATAGATCACCTCAAAGGCCGGTTTATGCTGTCTGCGGTCAAATTTCCCATCGATCCATTCAATGCGCTGCTGCGAGTAGTCTTCCGGGTAGGCAAAGAAGTAGTCCAATTCGCCCCGGCGCAACGCCTCCACCATGCAGTTTTTGCCCCTTCCCTCCGTGCGATGGAAGTAATCGCTGATGCTGTCTGCCAGCGCCTTCCGCCCGTCTTCATGCACTGAAGCAGGCAGGTTCGGCAGTCCCTTCCGCTTGCGCCAGTAGGGCAGAGTGTCCGCGCGGTGGAAGTACATTGCGTTCTTCCATAACTGCGGGGGGTAATCCAGAAACGTCACCATCGCCCGCTCAAAGTGACCATCCAAGTCCCCCATTCTTTCGACAAAGGCTGTGAACACATCCGGCTCTTGCCGGAACTGGTATTTCGCCTCATCCCGGATCGCACCCCAGCCCTTTTCGCAACTCAGCGTGTGAATCTCGCACATCTCGGCGTCCATCGCGTTGCGCTGGTCCTCCGGCAGTTCCAGCCATGCGGCAAACAACTCATCTATCCGGGTTTCCTTCATGGCCGCAAAGTCCAGTTCCGCGAGCACGCCATGCGCCTCGAAGTAGCGGGCTAGCAGCCGGTTCGGCATCTGCCGGAAGAAGTCGCGCGTGGTGTAGTGTTGGCCCATATACCCCTCGCAATCGAGCGCAAGTTCTTGACGCTCTTGAACGTAGTAGGATGTTGCTGTACATAACCATAGCGCAGATTCGCAAGGACGTGCGCCGACACGACTTTTTAGATCAGCAGAATCGTAGCCTCTATGCCACGTAGACCTGAACAAACACCGGGTACGGACTTGATTGAACGCCTTCAAGAGATTCTCCGCCGCTGCGAGGCAACAGGGGAACAGGTCAACTTTCCTGGTGAAGGCGGCGAGAGAAGATTTCGCCTTTGGCTAGCTACGGAATTTTTCAGCGACTTGCTGGATTGGCCTGGAACATCTGTGGTGCAGGGCGAACGGTTCGACTTGATTTTGCGTGATGATGCCGGACTGCCGGTCATTACGATTGAGACCAAAACCCCATACCACAACGCGTCTGCTAAAGAACGTCGGGATTTTGAGAAACGACTGGCAGCATTCCCCACTCTGCGATTTGCAATCTTCACCAGCGGGGATGAGTGGGAACGCTATCTGATTCAGCACGACAATGGGGTTGCATCCGTTCTCGAAGATGCACGCTTTGAGCTTTCTTCCGTAGGCCCGACCGCCGCAAGCAGTTTCTTCGAGCCGCTTCGATACAACGGCAAAATACTCTTGCCAGAAGGCTATCGTTACAATGTCTCGAAAGATGAGCCATTCATACAAACCGCACTGATGCGGCTCACATCCGACCTTGAAGCCTGTATCGCCGATTTAATTTCCTACTTCAACGGTCTGCTCCACGGAATACGGGAAGGTTTCGCTGGCGCTGACGCTCAGACGGTTGCTCAGGCCGTGTATTCTCGCTGGAGCAGTGAGTCATTGCGTGTTACCCCTAACAGGCTGGCTCAGGCAGTCTGCGAAACGCTGCACTCCGAGGGCACAAATACGCAGAATCTCCTCGATTGTTTTAAGGCCTTTGGCTTTGAAGGGCCGACCGCGCAGCAAGTCGCGGAGTCCATCCTTGGTATGTCTGAGAGGGCCAGATCGAACGAGGACATGGTGGCCAAAACCCTATGGCCAATCTTCGAGCCGTATATAAGGCAGCTCTGCGCACAGACCGCGCACGTCCAATTAGCGCGCGTCTTGCTCTACAGGGTGGGAGAAGACGAAGAAGTATTTGAGAATCGTCTCACTGGTGCGGCTCTTGAAGACATTCTTTCAAAGCAAACAGCAAATGTGCTTGGCAGAGCATATCCGGCAACGGAAGCCCTTGAACTTGTACGGGGCCGGATGCAAAATTTTCTGCCCTCCATCTACACGCTTGGAGAATTCGACTGGTGGCTGGTTAAGCCGGACTATAGGCCGGGGCTAACTGCTGCGCAGCGAGCTTGGCTCCTACCACAGGACGAGGAATTTGAAAGAATCAATAGCGCAATCCTTCAGCGATTGAATCGCTATTCCTTTCACGGGGTTGATGTTGACATCTGGCGCAACCTCTACGAAAATTATCTACCGGAAGATGAGCGCCAGCGGTTGGGTGGCTTTTATACACCGGAAGCACTGGTCAACCTCGTACTCGATATGGCAGGCTACACAAGCAACACGGAAGGGCTTTGCAAACTTTCATACATTGATCCTTCATGTGGAAGCGGCGCATTCGTCACTACAGCATTAGGCCGCCTGCTATCGCATCTCAGTCAGCCGATGCAGTGTCATAGCGACCTGTATTCGAGGAACATATCCTCCATTCAGCGAACTGAGGAAATACTGCGAATCATCTCACGGAATGTAAACGGGGTTGACCTTCATCCGTTCGCCAGCTTCCTGACGACACTCAACGTCTTGTTTGCTGTGCTGCCTCTATATGTTCGGGCAAGGAAAGATAATCCCGATTTCGTGATTGACTTCAATATCTTCGCGTGGGATAGCTTGGAACCCCCAAGCGATCAGCCCAAGGATCAGCTTCCGATGTTCGCGCAAATGAACTCCCGGATTCAGCGCACTGAAGACGCGTTTGACCGTTACAAAGACATCATCCGCACTCAATTTGATCGAGTATTTGGGAATCCACCCTGGGGTGGCGTTCTCAAAGGACCGCTGGCCCCTGTTTATGACACTCAAAAAAAGCAAACCTTCAAAAAGGCTTACGCCTCCGCTGCTCAGGGTAAATACGATGTATACGGATTGTTCATGCAGCGCAGTCTCAGGCTTCTTCGAGAGAATGGGGAGTTCGCACTAATCACGCAAGGAACCTATCTGGAGAAAGAATGGGCGAGTGGCTTGCGAGCCTTGCTTTCTCACAACGCAACTATTTTATGGATCGTTGATCTCAATCCGTTCGGACACCTGTTTTTTAACGCAATGAATGCACCTTGCATTACCGTTGCAAGGAACGTCGCACCGACTCCTGAATCAAGACTTGCCGCTATCTTGTCGAAGCGGACAACGGATGTTTCGGGTAACAAGGCCAACGAGCGCCAGGGGTATGTTGCACAGATCATCCGCAAAGTTGCCGCGTCTATCGCGGCCACCCGCTCCACGGCCACTTTATCTTTTGCAGAGGGTGGCCTGATTACGCAATCAACACTGCAAGAGACCGCTTCGAGCCGATGGAACCTTTCACCATCACGAGTGATTGCTGAAGTCAATAAAGATTGGTATACCGGCGCGGAGCTGCTGGAGGTGCGGCAAGGGGTCACTCCGGGAGGCTGTCTGGATGTGTTTCTGCTGGAAGAGCCGGTAACAAAGCACCTGAAATTGGAGCAGACACTTGTACACCGTGCCATCAAGAGCAGGGACCTTGCGCGGTGGGCCGTGGACTGGCATGGGCGTATGTTGCTTTATCCATACCACAAGCAGGGAGATGGCTACGTCCCTGCGTTCACCATAGACATGGTGAAACTGAAAGACAAGAAATTGGCAAAGCGGTTGACCGAACTTGGATTAAAGGATGCGCTCGACTTTGATTTGCAAATAGACGACTGGGAGCGCGATATTGTGCGCAAGGCGGGTGTTCAACAGGAATCCGTCGTTAAGCTCCTACAGCATCGAGTTGCGCTGGGTCTGATCCAATATTCACATACCGCGCTTTACCTAATAGAACACTACGAGCGCCTATTTAATCGAGTATTTGAGAAGAAAAGATTTACAGAAAGTGGAAAGGGATGGTACGAATATCATCGCTCCAGGGACGCAAAAATTGTACTTGATAACGTGCGCATTCTTTCGCCAACACTGATACGTACTGCACGTTTTGTTCTGGATACCAAAGGCCATTTATCGGATCATGCTTGTCTATTTCTTCAACCAACAAATAAGACTCAACGCGAATGGAGTTCTTTATCGAAGCAGTTGAAAGCCTGTCTAGGCCGGGATGTGACTCGCAGGGAATTGCTGACGTACTGCCTTTGCTTCCTCAACAGCACGGTCGCAACACAAGCACTGACAGAGGGACGACAACCAACGCCGATGGGGTCGTATCAGATCACAGAACAATCTTTGAAAGAAGTTCCGATTGCTCCGCCGGTTGGGAAGAAGACGGTTTCGGAGATGCTTCGTCTTGCAACCCAGATCATCGAGGCGAAAGAACCATTTGCCGCTGAACAAATTACCGAGAAAGAGGCCAAAATCAACGGGATTGTATTGGGTCTTCTGGGGAAGTCCTGAAACGCGGTCCAAGAGTTGGAATGCGAATGTTGCCAACATTGTGAAATTTTTAAATGCGTATTTCGCTTCGTGAGCCTAAATGGCTGTGCCGTAGGCCCTACCTCCTTTGGACAACATCCTTCCGGTCACAGGGCCAACGTAGGCCCATACCGGCGTGTTCTAGGCGCTGTACCGCTTGCCGATTTGTCCATCCTTGCGCCGGATTTTAGGTATAAACATATCTGACTGACCAAAATTGGATACAATCCCCCAAGAGGGGAAGGGAGAAGCGATTATGGCTCATCGCGTTGTAGCGGCTATTTTTGCGGCTGGAGAAGCCTACAAGCGTGAGAATGAAGCCTTGCGAAGTATCTTGCAAAGCCTGGGTCTATCAAACGCAACGATTCAACGTAGAGTGCGCGCGTACTTGAAGCAACGGAAGGAGGAAGAGACCGCTCTGCAACTGTTGACGCGAGTGTGCGAAGAAAGCCTAAAGCGGTTTCCCGCGATAGACGTTGCAGCGACGCTTGCAGAAACGCCGATAGGAGGGAAACTTCAGTAGCGGTTGGAGCAGATTTCGTTTTCACGATGGCACACACCTCGACTATACTGGGATCGCCGATGGTCCCACCCGACCCCGCCTGCCAGCGGGGTTTTTACTGCGCGTGTGGCAGCGTTCGATCCACCCGGATCAGCATGTCCGGGATCACGCTGCTCTTTCCATTTTGCGTCTGAACCCAGTTCGGTTGAAACCTCCAAATCTGCCCAGTCTCAGTATCCACCAAAAAAGCCACATGCGCGGGTGATGCTGCCTCTGTACCAGGATCAAGCTCGTCGATGACGAGCGATTCAAACTGGTAGCGTCCAGTTGCAGTCATGGTCTGGGTTGGGGTTGGCGTGGGGTGTTGTTGTGCCGGTGCAAGCGAGAACAGCATCACTGAACAGATCGCGGCGAGAATCCATTTGTTGTTCATTGGGAAACCTCTCTACCTCTTGACGCAGGAAGAATAGCAGGGGAAGATTACACAGGAGCTTACCTCCAAGGTCAAGGGCAACAAGTGAAAACTATCGCAGAGAGCGTGCGGGGCGATTTTGGCGAGTTCAAGGATTTCATGCGTCGGCTCGTCGCCGTACCGCACTCTATGGTCAAAGCCAAGCTCGATGCTGAAAAGCTGGCGAAGAAGCGGAGGGCTAAACCCTCCCGCAATTCTGCCAGGAAGACAGGGTAACGGAGCAGTAAAAACCGAGCCTGCCAGGGCTCGGTCGGGTCGGTTCGGCGCTCACACGCGAATTATCGCATGGAGTGTGTTCAAATGCAAGCTGAAGCTACTTCCACCCGGAAGGGAAGTTCTGATCGTGTCCATTTGAACAGGTCAGATTTTTCCCCCGCCAATCGGCGATCTCTTTTTGTAAGGATGCGCTGGTCACATCCCTATCGCGCACTGCGACTACTGTTATGGGAGCTTTGCAGTTTAGTTCATCGCATTCGATGGATACTTCAAATCTATGCAGTGGAGCGTTTGGGTGGTAAGGACTCAATCCGTCGATGGATGAATAGCTCTGGAGTTCCTGTGGCCTATAAATCCGATTACATCCCTTACATGCAACAAATGGAAGCTCTCCACCCGTTTCTCTCCATCTTTGATCGGCTGCTTCTGACACAGGCGTGGAAGGCTGGATTGGAGTCCGGTATCCGCATCGGCATGTCGCAAAGTCAAGATAAAGTGCATTCATAGTGTGTGTACTATCATATTCGCGTGGTACGAGTTAGGCTGGCGTCGTACCCACCTTGCCGGTGAGTTCGGCATAGGTGAGCCGCTTGCCGACAATCTGGGTCATTACATGGGTGAAACGGTCTGCGTCGTCCAGCGGGTTATCCTTGGTCGCACGGTTGTTGAAGCGGTAGGTTTGCTCGTCCAGATACCGGAAGAGGTGGAACGACTCAACGCTGACGTAGGTTCCGCCCAAGCTGCGCTTGAGCAGACTCCAAAAGTTCTCAAGCCCGTTGGTATGGACTCGCCCATCGACGTATTCAATCGCGTGGTCTACCACCTGATGCCGGAAGTCCTCCGCAAGCCCGAAATAGCCCATCATGGCATCGCTGTAGAGAGCCGATTCTTCTGCCACATGCTCCCTGACTAGCGGCTGCACGGTCTTTATACGGCGGTTGCCGATGACACGGGTTCGCAGCTCGCCTCCACGTTCCAGCAAGCCGAACACGATAGCTTTATCCTTTCCGCCAGGGCCGGTGATCCGCGCGGCACGTTTGGCCTTGTGCATGTTGCGAGCCTTGCCGCCGATAAAAGTTTCATCCACCTCGACCCCAGCGCCGCCCTTGCCGCCTAGCTTGATAAAGGATTTCTGCTGCATGGCGAGGCGGATGCGGTGCATCATAAACCACGCCGATTTCTGAGTGACGCCAAGCGCACGAGCTACCTCGTAGGAACTGATGCCATTCTTTGCGGAGACAATCAGCCACACAGCAGGAAGCCACTTCTCAAGCCCGATTGGCGAGTCCTCGAAGATCGTTCCGATCTTGAGCGAGAACTTCGCCTTTGGGTGTTTGCCATAGCATTTATAGAGCCGTGCCGCTTTCAGGTATGTAACCTTGTCAGACCCGCAGTTGGGGCACCGTACAATCCCGTCTAGCCAACGCACGGATACCATGAACGCATGGCAATTCTCCACATCGCTGAAATGGTTGATGGCTTCGAGGAGTGTCTTTGGGGTTCGCATCGACTTACAATAGTCCAAGTTGGTCGGTCAGTCAAGTATGTTTATACCGGATTTTATGCGCTCAATTTTTGCTCTATTTTTTTCTGTTCGCAAACGGGCAAAACGCGTCGTAAGCAATTCGTGGGGTGGGGTGTCGGACAACTTCGAGACTTCAACAAGCTGCCAAGGCAGACCATCGGTGAGCGCCGGACGGCTCCCACGTTCCTCCTGTGCGCCTTATCATCATGATGCGAGTCAGTATCCACCAGTATCGAGCAACCGACAGAGGCGATAATGGACGACCCTTCAGCATCGGAGTTCCTCCCACTCTATCCCATGCTCGAACCATCTATATTTATGCTAATTATTTTAGAGACAGGACCCTAGGGCCTATTTCAGAAGTGGACTAACGAAAGGGGCTTTCTCGGTCGATAGTACACATAGCACCCGAAAGCTATGTCGGGTGCGGGACCACATATCATTCTGGTCCTTATCAACCCGACTTGCCCCCCAAAACTGCCGAGGCAACACAAGGAGAACTAACTATGCGGATTGCGGTAGCCTTGGCATTTATTGTTGTTGCAGTCGCTCCCCTCATCGGGATCTGGTGGGGACATAGGTGGGCGAAGGCCAAGCGCATGACTCTGCGGGCGATACCCCCATCAGCCGAGCAGAGCAACCATGCCGTATGAAGCTGACGCAAACTGGAATCTCCTTTTTGCGCCGATACGCGGGAATTGTATTCCTCCTGAGGGATAAAACCGGCCTCTGCCTTCTACTCCGAAAGCTTTGTCCGTGAAGCTCCTAGCAACTGGAAACTAACCCCCGCGCTGATCCCATACGGGTGCAAGGAACCAAAAGAGAATCCCGGCCAGACCTGGTAATCCATGTCGATTATCCTCACCTTGACTTTTTGTCAAAGTCGCAGATCGAGACCTGCACCCGGTGCAACAACAAAGTAGTCTCCATGTGCGTAGCCATAGGGAAAGTCGAACCGGCCACCACCGGACAGCAACTGTATGTACGGCACCAGTCCTTTGGCTCGAAAGGACCATCGCGGCCCTGCAAGCAGCGTTGTCTAGCTATTTCCGAGGTTCGGATAGACGTTCCGCCGGGCCTCCAACTCGATGCCGGACCGCCAGTAGAGATTCGAGTCGACGTAGACGCTCATGCCCGTAGTCGCCTGTTTTCCGTAGTCGGACTCGAAGTCGGAGAACATTCCACCAACGCTGAGATACATTCCCGGTCCGGTCGCTGTGGGCAGCGACTGAGCGTGGACACCCCGCCAAGCCATCAAAGCAACCGCAAGCAACGTGGCGCGAAGCCGCCGATCTTTCTGGTACTCACTGCGTCACCGTCAGCGTCATGTTGATTGCCTGCATTACGCCGGTGACGCTACCTGTAGCCGTCACCTGGAAGATGTATGTACCCGGCGGCGTTCCGTTGATCTGCGAGCCGTCGCAACCGCTCAGTCCCGTCGTGAGTCCGGCCATCAAGAGCAACATCAGCAGACCTCCGAGACCGCTACGCATCCGCCGTCCCCCCTTCCAGAAGAGCAGCTCAAGCAGCGCGCCAGCCGGCAGGAAGCACATCGACGCAAGCGATCCTGCGCCGTGTTGTTCAAGCTTGGCCTGTGATCCGGCCGTCAGCGGTGAGCCAGTATCAACGACCACCTGCATTGCTTGGACTCCATCCGCGCCGAGTGCAATCTGGTCGTTGGCGTCGTCTTTCCGTTCGCCACCGCTACCTCAATCTGCCGCAACTAGCTCACACTCTGCTCCGGCGTGTGCTTCTTTCCTCGTGCCATAAAAAGCTCCTCTCATACCAGTCTGTCGCATTACCTTTGGTACAAAATTCTCCGGTCAGTCCATATATATCGCTGAGAACTGCTCGATATACGCATTGGGTACTAATGGACCGCTCATTTTATCGGGCAGAAAAGAAAGCACTTAGATGCGTACATCCTATATAGATCGGCTTGCAGGTATTTTGACAGCAACATTGATACTATTTGTGGCCTGCCTTTCAGGCTGCGGCTGGACCATTAGCGCCCTTAGCAATTCTTCATCAACTTCATTAACATCGGCGGATTTGTCATCATCCTCTTTAATGTTCGGTACCGTTACATCTGGTACATCCAGTTCTGCTCAAACCGCGACACTCTCCAATACAGCTAACACAGCACTAAATATCTCCACTATTACTCTGTCCGGAATCGACGCCAACAGCTTTAACGAGTCCAACAACTGCCCGACAAGCCTCGCGGCTGGAAACAGTTGCACCATTACCGCCGATTTCACTCCGGTTATGGCAGGCTCCTTCATCGCAGCCATCACGATCACCGATAATGCATCCCCATCGGCGCGGACCATCACCTTAAGCGGTACTGCGCCTCCCGTTGAGGTGAGCGTGAGTCCGGCAACCATGACACTGAACAGTGGCCAAACTGCGCAACTAACAGCGACAGTGACCAATACCGCCAACAAAGCCGTAACATGGTCAATTAGTCCAGTTGGAGTAGGCTCAATCAGCACATCGGACCTGTACACCGCTCCGGCAACCATTACTACAGCGCAGACTGTGACGGTAACGGCGACCAGTCTGGCGGACACAACGGCGTCTTCATCGACGACGATGACGCTGGAGCCCTCGGTTGCGGTGACCGTGAGTCCGGCAACCATAGCACTGAACAGTGGCCAGACTGCGCAACTGACAGTAGCCGGGACCAATGTCGTCGATAACGGAACCAATCAGCTGACAGCAACCGTAACGAATGCATTGAATCCATCTGTCACCTGGAGTGCGCTTCTTGGCACGATTACCCCCGAAGGCCTCTATACTGCCCCATCGAATATTGGTAGTAGCACGCTCACCGATACGATCACGGCGACATCAATTCAAGATCCCACAAAATCTGCAACCGCAACCGTTACCGTCTCATCCAGTCTGGTCGGTTGGTGGCCACTGAATGAAGGGACGGGAACGGTGGCCTATGATCACTCCGGCCAAGGCAACAATGGCACATGGAGCGGCACGCCCAGTTCTCCGATCGGTATTTCTTACTATACGACGGGAAAAATCGGTTCTGCTGCGGGATATTTCAACGGCAACGACAATAGCTTGACCATCGGCACGCAGTCTGTTTATGACTTCACCGGACCGTTTACGATTTCTATGTGGATCAATCCCGCAAGTTTGAATTGGCCCGCAGGGATTCTCGCCCGAGAGATTAATGGGAATCAAGGTTATCTGCTTGTTCTTTACCCTTACAACCTTCACCCTAACAACCCTAAACTTTGCATTGAGGCGAATGATGGTACAGAAAATGCTTGTGTTGCTGGAACGGGGGTCGTCGGCGTCGGCGTCTGGTCGCTTCTCACGACCGTATACGACGGCACCAACATGTCCCTTTACGTCAACGGCACCTTAAGCGCGCAAACGGCATCTGCTCTTAATCCTCCCGCAAACAACGGTAGCTTGGTATTCGGTACTCCCGAGCAAGGAGGTTTTGGCAGATTTAACGGTTCCCTTGAGGATATCCGCCTCTACAGCCGCGCCCTATCCGCGAGTCAGATCTCTTTCCTCTATAACACCGATGTCGGCGCCCCGAATGCTCCCACAAATCTTCAGGCCTTTCCCGGTAACCGTCAGATGGGACTCTCGTGGGATGCTCCTACCACGGGAGCGATCATCACCGATTACACAGTCAATTACCGCCAAAGCGACACGAGCACCTGGACGGTATTCCCTCATCCTCCATCTGTCGTCAATGAGCAGGTGGTCACGGGCCTCACGGGTGGAACCAGCTATGACTTCGAGGTGATTCCCGTGAGTGCCGTCGGCAACGGTACGGCAAGCAATATCGTAACCGCTACGCCTACGGCAACTCCTCCCGCGATAACCGTAAGTGTCGAGCCGAAGGCGACCTCAACTCTACCGGGAACCAATATCACTTTTACAGCAACCGTAACGAATGCATTGAATCCTTCTGTCACCTGGAGTGCGCTTCTTGGCACGATTACCCCCGAAGGCCTCTATACTGCCCCACCGAATACGGGTAGCAGCACGCTCACCGATACGATCACGGCGGCCTCAATTCAAGATCCCACAAAATCTGCAACCACGACCGTTACCGTCCCACCTGGTCTGGTCGGTTGGTGGCCACTGAATGAAGGGACGGGATCAGTGGCCTATGATCGCTCCGGTCAAGGCAACAATGGCACATGGATTGGCACGCCCAATTCTCCGAGCGGTACTTACTATGCGACGGGAAGAATGGGGTCTGTTGCGGGATATTTCAGCGACTCCGGCAACTCCAGCACAAACCATGGCTTGACCATCGGCACGCAGCCTGTCTATGACTTCACTGGACCGTTTACGATTTCTATGTGGGTCAATCCCGCAAGTACGTACCCCGAAACGCTTGCCATCCGAGGGAAGATCGAGAGTAACGGGAATAATAGCGGGTATGATGGTTATTGGCTTGATCTTTACCCTTCCAACCCTAAACTCTGCTTGCAGGCGGATTATGGTTCAAAAAATGCTTGTGTTGCTGGAACGGGGGTCGTCGGCGTCGGCGTCTGGTCGCTTCTCACGACCGTATACGACGGCACCAACATGTCCCTTTACGTCAACGGCACCTTAAGCGCGCAAGCGGCATCTGCTATTACTCCTCCCGCAATCGACAGTAGCTTGTTATTCGGTATTGCCGTGCTAGGAGGTCATGACAGTTTTAATGGTTCCCTTGAGGATATCCGCCTCTACAGCCGCGCCCTATCCGCGAGTGAGATCTCTTCCCTCTATAACACCGATGTCGGCGCCCCGAATGCTCCCACAAATCTTCAGGCCTTTCCCGGTAACCGTCAGATGGGACTCTCGTGGAATACTCCTACCGCGGGAGCGATCATCACCGATTACACAGTCAATTACCGCCAAAGCGGCACGAGCAGTTGGACGGCATTCCCTCATCCTCCATCTGTCGTCAATGAGCAGGTGGTCACGGGCCTCACGGGTGGAACCAGCTATGACTTCGAGGTGATCCCTGTGAGTGCCGTCGGCAACGGTACGGCAAGCAATATCGTAACCGCTACGCCTACAAGCAGCGGGCCTACAGGCGGCGGCTCGTCCATCGTTGCCTCGGACGATGATGAGTTTATTGGGCCTCTTTCTTCGTGGCTTAACGTGAAGACAAACTTCGGTGCCGTCGGCGATGGCGTGACCGATGACACCATCGCTTTCGAGTACGCCCTTAACGCGCTTGCATCGCCAACAAGCCATGCAAACGTTCTTTACATTCCTGCGGGAATATATAAAATCACCTCAAGCTTGGATTTCATTTCAACTAACTGCTATATGTACTGTACTGGAAAGAGCATCATCGGAGAAAGCCCGGCGAATACGATCCTGAAATGGCAGGGCGATGCGACAGGATCAGCGATGCTTACGCTTGATGGAATCAATCGCATGCAGTTTGATCGCCTTACATTGGATGGCAGTGGCGCGGAGATCACGCTGGTCAACGAAACAATGCATCAAGGCTGCTGCTACGATGGCTCGAACGAATACAGCGATGACGTATTCGAAAACGCCGCTGTTGGTATTCAGGCAGGTGACAATTCTGCAGGCTGCTGCTCGGCCGAAACCAAGGTCGACCGTGATACGTTTGCAAATATGACCGAGGCGGGAATCAGTTTGGAGGATTGGAATGCGGTGGATTGGTATGTTCGGTATTCCACTTTTGAACATGACTACTATGGCGTCACGAATATCTATGGTGCAGGTGGAGCCATGCATCTAGACCACAATCTATTTGAATACAATGATACAGATGCCGGATGGGGTAATGGTTCAAGCCAGTCCTATACCTACAATACTTCCTACTATTCAGGGGCGTTCCTTGTGGGAGGTGCCTACGGAAATACAAGCATTCTCATTGGAAACACCATTCTAATGCCCCAAAATGCGGCGATTATCATGCATGGCGACGGTCCCCTGACTCTCATCGACAATACCATCGAGGGGACCATTATGGCGGCGCAAAGCAGCAACCAAGTAGTCACTTTTGCGGATGGCTCCACCTCGACCCCCAATTCTTATGTCACCTCCATGGGCAACACCTATGTTTCAGCTACCCCATTCTCGGTCCAGAACGTCACGTATGGCACAGATGTGATAAGTGGCGACCTCACCTCGATCAATGACGCCGTCGTTCCCATCTCAGATGTACGCGCTATTCTCCCAGCCATGCCGGGGCCCCTCCCGAACTATCACCGCACAATCTATGACGTGCCGCAGGGAGCGTCTGCTGCTACGATTCAGGCGACGATCGATCAGGCGATCGCCGAGAATAACGGCAACCGGCCGGTCGTCCATATCCCTTGGGGTCAGTATTCCGTGACCTCCACGATAACGATCCCGGGCAATAGTGATGTGCAGATCGTAGGCGACAGTATGCAGACGATCATCAATTGGAACGGATCGACATCATCTCCCGTCTTCGCCCTTCTCCCGCCGAGCCATGCCGAGATCCGCAATCTTACGATCAACGCCGCTTCCTCCTCTGCTGGTATCCTGGTCGAAGGATACGACCAGCCGGGGGACCGTATTTATACCAATTTTGCATCGGAGAATAGCCCCGGTTCTTTCCATAATCTTCTCGTAAACGGTTTTGATAACACCCTTGTCCAAATGGACGATTTCGCCCATGGGGGACTCACTAATTCCTCCAGCACGAGTGTTCTGGTCGTCGGCGGCCCCCTATCTCAGGCGGGTAACGCAACGCCCGGCTTTACGGGTCTTTTCATGGGGTCCTCCTGCTGCAGCACCAATTCCTATCGCGTAGAGGATGGAGGAACGATTGTCCTGACCGGTTTCTGGTCTGAACAGAATCGTCCAGGATGGCTTGATCTCGATGGCACATCTGGGAACTTTATCGGGTACGAAGATAACATATCCGTTTATTCTAGTTCCGGGAAGAGTATCCCGTCCTTCACCGCCAATAATTTTACGGGTAACCTGACAATTTCGAACAGTGGCATCCAAAACGGCTACATCAATCTTGCCGGATCGACCCCAGCCAATGTGCTTCTGCTCGCCGACGGTATTGCTTCAGACGCTTTTAATGCTCTGCCCCAGCCTCCTAATCCTCTGGTTCAGCCACCAGTTATCGCCAACACGAATACCAACCCCAATACCCAGGCGGCTATGATCTATTCGACTTGGGGTTATTACAGCATTGGCTATACCGTTCCCGACGACGTTTCCGCCGGCACTTCCCGCAACACCCTCATCCAGAATTCTCTCATTCAGCTCGCAAGTTACAAGGATCCCGCGATTACGGATCTTCCGAGTGCGAACGAGGATGTTCGGTTGGTGGACGTTGTAGTGAATAACGGGGTCAACAGCTTTGATTTTGAATCCGTTGCCTCAAGTTTTTCGCCAAGCAATCATGTTTCTCCCGCGGGCAACAATGCCAATTCTGTTATGGCGGCTCCCTCTTCATTGCCTACCAGCCCGTGGGGCAAGTGGATAAACAAGGACGGGTCAGCTCACAAACGGGAAAAATCATACGTTAACAGCCTGTGGTAAAAGTAACTCCGCTACGTAAATGGCGATTCATTCAAGAATTGCATCCAATTAAATCAACCACTTGAAGTCAGCGCCATCGTCACTTTTTCAGATTTCCGACTTTCACCACAGGCTGTTAAGCTCTTGGCGCGCTTTGTTTTCTCAAAAACGTTGGTTACGAGATGTCCCTCGCCAAAATTCCATCCGGCGCGAAACGGTCTCAGATTATGAGCTTGGAAGCGGTTTGTGAAGGGGTTTTTAACTGTGAAGAGGGCTGTCGGTAACCACGGATATCCGCGAAAACGGTGTCTATTCGGCAGCAAAAGAGCGGCAGGCACACTTCTCCCGCAGTTCATCTTCAACTTTGATGTGATGTTCTCAGCGGCAGTTCAGGCGGCGCGGCCATAGCGATGATACAGGCCACCGAGTCTGGCATGGAAATGACCTTGCAACCTGCACCGAGATGGATCTCGTCTTCACGACCCGCTGGAGTTTTCTTCTCCAACGCGAGATGCGTTCGGTCGTCGTGGTAGTAGCGGACGTACTCGCTCATCAGGCGTTTCAGATGCTGTTCGTTGAGCACTATTACGTGGTCGAGCAAGTCACGCCTACAGTTACCGACCCAGCGTTCTGCAACCCCGTTTTGCCAAACATATGATGCCAACGGGCCCCCTCGATAACTACTCTTTCGGCCAACTCCGCACGCAGGCAGCGTAAGTCTTGCATCCTTGTGATCGCCCGTCTTTGATAGTTCAGTCGATTTTCAGAAGTTTGCTTTTTGCTTGACACAACAGCTTCTCAGATATGGATAGAATGGACACCCTGTTGTAACATCACACCTAACTCGCAGCCAACGGCACTCTTTACTGGCACGTCAATCGCCGGCCGTTTCCCCTGCCCCGGCCAGGCCATACTCCTTCAGCTTGCGATAGAGCGTGGTCTTGCCGATGCCCAATCAACAGGAAATCTTCTGCTCTACGCATGGGAAGAGGCCTCCGGGCATGTGAAGGCGTTCAACGTCGCAAAGATTAGCTCCCTGAGCGTGACACGCCAGAGTTTTGATCCTCGGTACCATATCGAGCTGGCTGCGGGAGCACCCATCCTCCCTGTGGCAGCGCACAGCAGCCAGACGCGGAATTTTGAATCCTTGGTTCGCAGACGGTTCTCTCGATATGGAACTTTCTATGGCCGCGCTCAGTCTCGAAGTGTAACATTTCACTTTGGGATGATGTTGCATGGCCATGGCCAGGCTCCACGGCCTCCGCATCTCCTACGTCGTCATGGCCATCGCCTTCGCGACCTTCGCCGAAGAGTATCTCTTCCGCGGCCTCCTCTTCCGTGCCCTCGACCGCGAGTGGGGAGGATGGAGCGTCGTCATCGGCAGTGCCGCCTTCTTCGCCGTCTATCATTCCGCCATGTTCTGGCCACCGGTCTTCCTCCTCGGCATCTGCAACTCTGCTACTCGACCAACCAAATGTCTCAAATTGTGCCCTCTCTGGGATGTCGCGTCATCGCACGGGATCAATCCGTCCGAGCGTATCACGCACCTTGCGTGCCAACGCGCTCAGTCCAAATGGCTTTTGCAAGAAGGCCGTATGCAACTCATGAATGCCCTGTCGCAACACGGCATCATCTGTGTAGCCTGACATGTAAATTACTTTCAGTTCAGGCCGCAAGCTTCCCAACATCTGCGCCAGCTCTCTCCCATTCATCCTTGGCATGATGACATCTGTAAGTAAGAGGTCGATACGTTTCTGCACACTAGCGATCGAAAGCGCCTCCTCGCCGGAACTGGCAGCAAATACTATGTATCCTAAACTGCTCAGGAGCTCACAAATCCCCCTGCGAAGGGACTTTTCATCCTCGACGACGAGCAGAGTTTCGGTTCCCC